>Ga0070374_10000122_pt1 | contig 28630 bp, 25 predicted proteins | sample LauGreSuBDMM15SN_2_FD_66374 | JGI IMG/M metagenome (GOLD analysis project Ga0070374, IMG submission 66374) | Freshwater lake microbial communities from Lake Michigan, USA - Su13.BD.MM15.SN (version 4) (version 4) | ecosystem: Environmental > Aquatic > Freshwater > Lake | place: Lake Michigan...
CGAACATCTAGTTCAGTAATTATTCCAGTTTGATTATTTAAGACAACTTCAGGAATAGAACCCACATTAGTTGTGACAACAGGCAGTCCTGCCATTCCTGCTTGGATTAAACATAGGGGAGTTCCTTCGTTATCACTTGTTAGCACGACAATATCGGCGGCTGATAAGACTCTTTCAATGTTGCTTTGCCAACCAAGAACTGACACAGGTAATTCCTCGGTGGCTATTCTCTTTCTACATACTTCTAGTAATTCGCCATCTCCCGCAATAAAGAAGTCTAATTTGACTTGGCGTTTTTTGATTTCACTTACGACATCAAGAAAACGGTCAGGACGCTTAATCTGTGTCACCCGACCAATGAATGCGCATTGAAGCCGATCATTGCTTAGAGCATAAAATGCTTTTGCTTCAGGTTTAGGTGGCAAAATACCGATCTCTAATCCCGGCGGCATAAGTCCGAACTTTTCAATTTTACCGATTCTGGCCTTCAATAAATCTTCTCGTACTTTATCCCCAACGGCTAAAAGCTGGCTGGTTATGGTTGCTAGAGATCTCTCAGCAACAACAACTAGTAGTCTTTTAAAAACCCCGAAATATCCATTGAGCAAATGACCATGGAAAGTGTGCACTCGGATTGATTTATGAAGAGAGATAACCGATGCAAGCCGCCCTAAGAAGCCAGCTTTTGCGGTATGCGTATGAATTACATGTGGTTTGAAGTCACGAATTACGGTAACCAATGAAATGAATGCCTTGATATCCCCACGTAAACTCACGCGTCTACCTAATCCTTCAATACGAGTTGCCTTAACATCAGTTGCAACAGAATCTAAAAAGTCAGCCTCATCAATTGCACAGAACCCCGTATAGAGACGATGATCGAATTCGTTGCTGTTAAACTCCCGCATGAGGCCTGACACCTGCACCGCTGGCCCACCTACATTCATTCGAGCAATGAGCCGCATTACCCTAATCGGACTTTCGACGTGTGGACTCATTTACCAATCTTCCCCCATGCGAGCCCCAATATGTGAACTCATACTCCGATTAGAAGGTCAACGCCAAAGCCTCTGAACCCAGTTAGGATTCAAGCTGTGAGCGCCCAGAAGAGCCGAACCTTGGCCATTATTGGGCAAGGTTATGTCGGCCTTCCTTTGGCCATGGCCGCAGTTGATGCAGGCTGGACCGTCATCGGCATAGATAATTTTGAAGCCAAAGTCGCGCAGATAAACTCAGGCAAAAGCCCGGTTGAAGATATTTCAAATGCCCAATTAGCTAGTGCGCTAAAAATTGGAGCATATAGGGCGAGCACCGATTTCTCTGATGTAGTGCAAGCTTCGGTTATCACGATATGCGTTCCAACGCCTTTGGATGAAAAACGCGAACCTGATCTTTCACTCTTACAAAGTGCAGCTAAAGCCATTGCACCATTTATTTCAAACGAAACCTTAATTGTAAGTGAATCAACTTCCTATCCTGGCACTTTGAGAGACATCATTATTCCTACTATAAATTTACATAGACCGAAAGACTCTACTAATGTTTATTTTGCAAGTGCCCCTGAGCGCGTAAATCCTGGAGATGCAGTTTGGAATCAGAAAAATACCCCACGACTTATTGGGGGAATTAATCCGGCATCACAAACCAAAGCAATCGAATTTTATGAATCAATATGTGATGCAGCTATTCTTGTTTCATCACCTGAAATTGCAGAAGCAGCAAAACTTCTGGAGAACACTTTTCGATTAGTGAATATTGCACTAATCAACGAGTTCACGCAATTGTGCTCAAAAACAGGGATTAATGTTCAAGAAGTAATTGACGCTGCATCATCGAAACCTTATGGGTTTATGCCTTTTAGGCCGGGTGTTGGAGTTGGTGGGCATTGTATTCCTGTTGATCCGTTGTACTTGACTTGGTGGGCTCGCCAAAATGGTGAAGTTGCCAAGTTTGTAGAAACTGCAGACTTGATCAATTATGAGATGCCGATATATGTTGGTCAGCGTGCACTGGCCATGCTTAAACCAACAATAACTAATCCTAAAGTCTTAATTATAGGCGTCGCTTACAAACCAGGAGTTGGTGATGTGCGTGAAACCCCTGTATCTAGGCTTCGTGAGTATTTAATAACACAAGGAGCAGAAGTTACTTGGCATGATCCCCTGGTTAGTATTTGGGAAAATACCCTGCCTGTTGATTTGGAATCGGAATGTGATGTTGTAATTCTAGCCACAAGGCAACAAGGCCTAGACTTTGAGCGATTAGCTACTAGAGGAATTCTAATCTTGGACTGTACTAACTCATTAATGAACGTAGCAGGTGTCACTCCTCTCTAGGGTATCTTTTCCATCTCCGCCGAAATATCTGCAATTATTGTTGACAGATTTCGTAGCGGTTTCCAACCAATTAACTCGTTAACCAGTTCAATATTTGGCACACGCCGTTCCATGTCTTCAAATCCATCACCGTAAGCCTCTTCGTAAGGCACAAATACAATTTGACTCTTGGAATTAGTTTCAGAAATAATTTTTTTAGCCAATTCATTTATTGATATTTCAAAATCATTTCCAATGTTTATCACCTTCCCGATTGTATTTTCTGCAAAAGCCACCTTTACAACTGCATCAATCACATCATATATATGGGCAAAACAGCGAGTTTGATTACCATCTCCATAGATAGTTATCGGCTCGTTGGCTAAGGCTGATTTAACAAATCGTGGAACAACCATGCCATACGCACCAAGTTGTCGTGGACCAACGGTATTGAAAAACCTCACAATTCTGATCTGAAGCTGCTTTTCAACAAAGTATGCATATGCAAGTGACTCATCTATGGCTTTGGCTTCACTATATGACCAACGTAGAGTAAGTGGGCTCCCAAGAACTCGATCATCGCTCTCTTTGAGAGAATTAGATGCATTTTTCCCATAAACTTCACTACTGCTAGTCAAGAAAACAGGAATTCCCGTTACATGTGCAGCTTCAAGGACATTTTCGGTGCCTCTAATATTCGTCAACAAACTTGAAAGCGGGTTATTCACAATGTTAAATACTCCCACTGCGGCCGCTAAGTGGAAAACATAGTCGTGATTATGAATCAACGTTTTTATACTTTGATTCTCCAGTATTGAACATTCCACTAACTTGAAATTCTTATTTGGAGCAAGCGACACTAAATTAGTTTTCCTACCCGTTGACAAATCATCTACCGCCGTAACTGTGTGCCCATCGTGAATAAGCCTTTCGCACAAATGCGAACCCACAAAACCGGCACCACCTGTTACTAGAATTCGCATTAGGTCAGATTACAGGTAAATTTAAGCCTTTTCACTATATTGGGGTCTCCTTAAGGAATAAGAAGCAATGATCCGATTGTTGCTTTAGTTTAATTCCTTGCGCCTATTGCGCGTATCTAGGGCGGTATGACAGGGGTAAAGACTTCAGATGCGTTCTCTGAGCAATAGCAGCCTTGAAGGCTATTTGTGGATTTGAATTTGCGTGAGAGACAGGTGTTTAATCAATACCTTAGATAGAAATCACATAAGTCTGGGTATCATTATCGGGTCGAGATGCAGTCGGTATGAGAAATAGGAGACGAGCTTGAACAAAGTCGCATTAATAACTGGGGTTACTGGACAAGACGGTTCATACCTTGCAGAACAACTCATCGACAAAGGTTATGAAGTTCATGGCTTAGTGAGAAGGGCAAGCACATTTAATACATCACGCCTAGAATCTCTTTATCAAAGCACTGAAGATTCACAAAAGATTCACTTGCACTATATCGACGCAGTTGATTCCTTACATTTATTTAGTTTGATTGAGCGGATTGCGCCAAATGAGATTTACAATTTAATGGCACTCTCACATGTCGGTCAAAGTTTTGACCAACCTGAATATTCTGCTGAAACTGCTGGGTTGGGGCTTTTGCGTATCTTAGAAATTGTGAGGACCATAAAGTTAGATACAAGAATCTATCAAGCGTCAACTAGTGAGTTATTTGGTTCAACACCACCGCCACAAAGCGAAACCTCACTCTTTAATCCGCAAAGTCCTTACGCGGCCGCGAAACGCTATGCACATGATATGGCCCGAATTTATAGGGAAGCTTTTGGGATATTCATCTCTACGGGAATCCTGTTTAATCATGAATCTCCAAGGCGAAGTAGGACTTTTGTAACAAGAAAAATTTCAGCAGGAGTTGCAGAAATTGTTAGAGGAGAGAGAAAATCTATTACTCTTGGCAACCTGGATGCAAAACGTGATTGGGGGTTTGCGCCTGAATATACAACAGCTATGTGGAAAATATTGCAATTAGATAAGCCAACAGATTTAGTAATTGCGACAGGTATTCAATATTCAGTGAGAGACTTTTGTAAGTTTGCATTTGGGCATGCGAATTTGGATTGGCAGAAATATGTAAACGTTTCAGATCAATTTGTGCGGCCCTTGGAGGTCGAGTCACTATGCGGAGACTCCTCACTTGCTAAAGCAACAATAGGTTGGACACCTAAAGTGCTCGCGCCGGAACTAGCGAAAATTATGGTTGAAGCAGATTTAAAACGGACAAGTTTTGCCTACTAAAGAGATTCAATTGAAGTATTATTGTTCTCGAAATCAGGACACTAGGTTAGCCAAACTACTTATAAGTAGGAATCTTGATAGAAACCAATTTTGCTTATCAAACATCAATAGGTTACTAAATTGATTACAAGCCGTGATATGAAAGAGTTAAGACGTCTAATCTTAACTTCAGCATCATTATCTAACGAGGGACATATTCCAAGCGCCCTATCTGTTTTAGATCTGCTTTACGTTATACACAAAGATTTTTTATTTGATGAACAAAAGATAGATGCTAGTAAACTAGTGCAAAATCGATTTATACTTTCCAAAGGTCACGCTGCAATTGGGTTGTATGCGGTGCTATGCCTATTTGGAAAGATTAGCGAGGACGAATTGAATAATTTTGCAAAATTTGAGAGCAGATTGGGCGGTCATCCAGATCGAAATAAGCTACCAGATGTTGAGCTATCGACTGGCTCGCTTGGCCATGGCCTTCCACAGGGAACAGGATTAGCGATGGCGTTGAGACTAAAGAAGTTAGCGGGACATGTTTTCGTCTTAATTGGAGATGGTGAGGCAAATGAAGGGACTACTTGGGAGAGCGCCTTGCTTGCCCCTAATCATAAATTAAATAATTTAACTTGCATAGTAGATAATAATTTGTCGTCAGAACGTGCCATTGATATGGGGAATATGAGCGCCAAGTTTACAGCTTTTGGATGGGAGACAATTGAAATAGATGGCCACAACCATAGCGATATTAATACAGCACTTAGAATACGTAACTCAGACAAGCCTGTAGCAATAATTGCTAATACTGTAAAAGGATTTGGAGTACCTTCTATGGAATCCAAACCAGAGTGGCATCACAGATCACCCAATGCTGAAGAATTAGCGTTTTTCCTAGAGGAACTTAGGTGAGAAACGAATTTTCAGGAGTGATGGGTAGAGAATTGGCTGCTAACGTTGACAGCGTACTCATCCTTGGTGACATCGGAGTTTATGGGCACCGTGAATCTTTTCTGAAATATCCAGATAGAGTTTTCAATATTGGGATTTTGGAGCAATCCATGATTAGTTTTGCAGCAGGTTTGGCAATTGAGGGAATATCACCAACTGTACATACGATTGCTCCATTTCTTGTTGAAAGAGCATTTGAACAAATAAAAATAGATTTTGGGTACCAATCTCTAGGAGGTAACTTCATCACTGTAGGTGCTTCGTTAGACTACGCAGGCTTGGGCGCTACTCACCATTGCCCCGGTGATGTAGGAATGATGCTGAATATCCCAGGTACAGAAATATACGTTCCAGGGACTGCCACTGAATTTTCCGAACAATTTTCCTGGTCTAGTAGAAATAGGAAAATTAGCTATTTCAGATTAAGTGAGACAAAAAATAAGCAGTCGATTGGAGTAGAGCGTCGTAAAGGATTCTTAATCAAGTCAGGTAATTTAGCAACCGTACTTGCAGTAGGTCCCATGTTGGATATGGTTATAGAAGCTACCTCGGATTTGGATGTAACCATTCTGTATTACAATACGGTCGCCCCTTTTGATATAGAATTATTGAAGAATAATCTCAATTCTGGGAAACTCTTCATTGCAGAACCATTTTATGAAAACACATTAAGTATGGTAACTCAGCCTATTCTCCGTGACCAAGCGGTTTTAGTCAGGTCAAAAGGTGTGCCTAGGAGATTTATAACAAAATACGGAAAAATTGAGCAGCACTACGAAGAATTTGGATTAAATGCTCAAAGCATTCGAAGAGAAATTCAGGAGATGATAGATGTCTAACGTCATTGAGGAAGATTCGATTTACCTATCAAGTAAATTGGCACTACCAAATTTGGATGGAGCAAGAATCCTATTAACAGGTAGCTCTGGGTTAATTGGAATGAACATATTGAGTCTTTTCAATTATCTGTTAACTAGCAAGAGATTTTCTTTCGAGGTGGATGCACTATCAACAAATCTAAGCAAGCAAGTTACTGTTTTTCACCCAAAGATAAATTTTAAAGCGGGTGATCTCAGTACTGGGGTCAAGAATTTCGATTTACGAAAGTATGATTACATAATTCATGCTGCTACTTACAGCCAACCAAGCAAGTTCACTACGCAGACGATGGAAACCCTCAATTTAAATGGGCCTATTGTGATTGATCTTTCAAAGTACCTAGAACCCAATGGCACATTTCTTTTTTTGAGTACTAGTGAGATATATTCAGGATCCGATTCAAACATCAATACTGAATCCGACTTAGGTAAGTTACCAATTCAAAGTCCGAGAGCTTCCTATGTTTATGGAAAAATATTTGGAGAAGTCTCGCTCTTGCAGCTTTCCAGTCAATTTCGGATACGAATTGGTCGAATCGCATTAAGTTATGGCGCCGGAACAAAGTTGGGCGACTCCCGTGTTATGAACCAACTCATTTATAGAGCAATAACAGAAGGCAAAGTAGAATTAGCAGATTCGGGTATTGCCATTCGAACTTATTGTTATATTAGAGACACGATTGAAATGCTCCTAAATGTGATGTTTTGGGGGAAGAGCGAAATTTATAACATTGGAGGTGTCTCAACTGTATCTATCCGGGAGTTAGGTGAACAAATTTCAAATATTATTGGAGTACCGTTCTATTCGCCTACTTCTTCCGCTAATTTTCTAGAAGCACCCATGCAGGTAAAGTTGGATATTTCAAAGTATGAACGTGAATTTGGTGACATGCAGTTTATCCAATTTCCTGATGGATTATTACGAACAGTGGAATGGCAAAAAGCAACACTCTTCAAGAAGCCTTAGTTGATTACGGCCAGCTTTTGGTACTAAGCTCATTTTCAAAATCAGATATGGGTATTCTCTTCGCTATCAATACGCTGTAGAATGGCAGATACAGCACCGAGTTCATTTTTAAGATTCCTCCCGTGATTAGCGAACATAATTCCATTGTCATGTACATAATTTGCGCCAGAATAATCCCCCTTGACATCAATCAATCCCTGGATCTGTTTGATGACGGGTTGGCGTAAGAAATTTCCGGTCACGATAGGGCGAGTTTCAATTCCAGCTGACTCGAGTTGTAAAACGATATCAGCACGTGAAAATTTAGTCGTTCGACTTGTTATTCCGAACGCCATCCAACTACCAGTCTCACTTTGCTCTTGCACTTGGAAGCTAGAATTGCCCAAAAGGAAGCCCCTGAGGAAGTTAGCGTTCTCCCTCCTACGTTGGATGAAGGATTCAATCTGAGTTAATTGAGAAATTCCAATGGCACCAGAAATTTCAAGTGGGCGAAGATTATACCCATCTACATAAAATTTGAATTTGCTTTCCCATGATTCAGTTTGTTCTACTTTAAGTAATCCATTCTTTGGGACATTACGCCCCCAGCCATGTGCTCTTTTTGATAGAGCAAGTTCAAACATGTCATTGCTATTCGTAACAAGCATACCTCCTTCCATTGTAGAAATGTGGTGACTTCTAAAAAATGAGTAAGTACCGATTAAGCCAAAAGTCCCTAGCTTATTTTGGGAGTTAGATAGTGGAGTTGCACCTAAACTTTCACAGGTGTCCTCAAAAACCCAAAGACCAAAATCATTTGCAATTTTCATAATTTGGGTAATTCCTGCATCTGCGCCAAGAATGTGTGGAACACAAATGCCTACAACAGTAGAGTCAATTGCTTCCTCCATCGCGTTTAGGTCAATATTGAATGTTAATGGGTCAATATCCACGAACCTAAGTCTGTATCCATTCTGGATCCAGGGATAATATGTTGTAGACCAAGATAAGGCAGGGACGATTACCGTATTTCGATTAACTCTTGGGGGATGAAGGTATTTTAAGGCGCTCACCCCTAGCAAATTTGCTGAGCTTCCAGAATTGACCATAACCGCGTGCTTAGCACCAACATATTTTGCAAAATCAATTTCAAATTGGGCAACCTTTGGGCCCATGGTGTGTTGGTCCGAATCTATACAATCATGGGCAGCTTTGAAGTCCTCGAGACTCCAAGAAGACTCATTTAATTTCAGCATATTAATATTGTACCCTGCATCACCAAGAGCTACTTGGTAATCTGCGTTAAAGAGTCTTTCACTAGTAATTCGATTCCACTTTTTAGGCTTACTCCTGGTCTCCATCCAGATTCGCTGAGTATATTGCTATTCAGTGATTTATCTGGGTGCCCATTAGGAAATTTCGAGTTAAAAACCAGGTCACCCCGATACTCACATACATCTGCTACCAAGATCGCTAAATCTCGCATATTAATGGGGTGACCAGGTGATACATTAATTATTGGCTTCGATACTTCATTTGCATGTATCCAATGGATTGCATCACTTAAGTCTGTATTGAAGATAAACTCACGAATTGGTGTACCGTCACCGAAAAATTCGACTTTGGAGCTATCACTTTCCTTTGCTACAATCATTTTCTGAATCATTTGTGGAATTACATGGGCTTTTTCGAAACTTACAGAGTCTACCCCATAGACATTTGTTGAAATACAAGTCTGCCAATTCAAACCATAATTATTTCGATAAACCAAGAGTTGACGAATTGCAGAGAGTTTTGCGGCGGCGTAGCCATCATTGGTTGGTTCCGGAAGACCTATGAATAAATCATCCTCCGAAAACGGTGATTTCAACTTTGCTGGGTATAAACACGAAGAGCTTATTAACATTAACTTCCTTATTCGTAGCTCAAAAGCTGCTTTTAGGAGGTTAAAATTCATCAATAAATTCGAATCAAATAGTTCTGCCTGATTCTTTGTATTAAATGAAATTCCACCTACGTGACCTGCAGCCATAATAATTAAACTAGGAGAAACGTCCTCGATATAATTTCTCACCGAGTCATAATCAAGTAGGTTTACCTCAGAACTCAAAGGAGATAACACTCTCCGGTCACAACCAAATTCCTTGGCTTGAAAGCGGAGCTTAATTGCCGAACCTACAAGCCCGGTACCGCCAAAAACTAGAACTTCTTCATTCAAGAGTGTTGTCACCTTTTAACTCATTCCACAAAAATTAATTGGTTTAAAAATTTGAAACCTCAACGAGCAAGATTCTAACATAATGTCAATTCTTAATATCTTGTGTATCAGTTTGAGCCCAAAAAGTTTGAAATCTTGGTAGACCTTTCTTGGAATAAATCTTGCCAAAGTAAATTATGCAAGCCGCGTGAGCGGGAAGCATAAACAATAATGCAATTAGACGGTGGCGACTTTCACCATATACCAGAATGTCAGTGGCCCAGATCATGGTTGTCAGTGAAAGTAAAAAAGTATTACCCATGCTGTTCTTCTTGTGAAGCAATACAGATCCACATACCCAAGAAAGAAAAATGAATATTGAAAATAATTGAGAAATCAATATTGCAAGATCATGAAATCCATTACTATTAAGTTGAGCCTGTAAACTTACATTATGAAGCCATGTGCCTCTCATTAGTGGTCCAGAGTGTGGTGACCAAAACCTGATTCCGTTTAAATAACATTGCTCTAAGAATTCAAAAGGGCTTTCTAGTACTCGATCGGCCACACATGTCACCGCCTTGCACCCCGCAAGGATTGGATTCCAGGTTAAAGTCTCCCAGAAGGATGACATCAAAGTGAAAGAATCTTTAGCTCGTAAATTTCGAGCAGCAAAAATTAGTGGGATTATTGATGTTGAAATAGAAAGTACTAACACAGAACTAATACCTTTTACTCTTTTTAGGAAAAAAACTAGATAGATTACAAGAAATAATGGAATGACTCGTGGGTGAATCACCATTGCTACACTTGCTAATATTCCGCTCTTCATAAGGTATTCTTTTGAAAATCTTTTTGCCTCTTTTCGAGGAGCAACTAAGAAGAATACCGAAAAAATCAAAAATGCAAGGAGAAAAGTTTCATACATGGCTTCACCATTTGCGACGGCCCAAGCCGGACTAAAGCTGAGCAGCAAAGAAGACAACATCGCAATTTGCCATGAAAAATAGTGCTCCAGTATCAAATAAAGCAAATATGTGGCTATGGAAAACAAAATGATTTGGAGAACCTGTGAAAGCATAACCCAATTTTCTGGGGAAAATCGTGCCAAGAGTGACAAAAGAAATGGGTAGCCAGATGGATAGTAAGGTGGACCCATAATTTCAGAAGAAAAAAAATTATTTTGAGCAAAACCTAAGGCAAAAGGAATATAGCCATTTGCGTCTGGTCCGGATTCAAAAAGGTTCCGAGTCAAGGCGTATGCTGACTTAAGTATTGCCGAGAATGAGATGGCGACTAACAAGAGCAGATTTCTATTTGTCGAGTCTATCTTGATAAAATTCTTCATACTATATTGTGGCACACTGCATCAAGAAGACCTAGCACAATTAAGATTATTTCCTTAGATATGTTATTAATGTAAATAGCTTGGGGTATTTGGCGCAGAATTCAGAACATTCACTCTTCAAATCCTGAAATATCCCACTTAGAGTTAGTCACTTTACATTCTGGAAAACTAAATGCTTTTGTGTCAACGTTATTCCAATAAGACCAATTAGCTGGCAGCCAAGTCTCACCGCCAAAAATAGAACAGAGTCGTGCGCCCCACCACGACAGACTGCTATTTGACCCTAAACACTTCTCTGCACCAGCCATTATTGCTAGCACATCCCAAGCGGATGTCTTATTTGAATCTAAAACTAATTCAGGTGACAAAGTTTGGACTATATCTACAACTTGATCTTCAAATTCAGCCAGAAGGACAATTTTTTTTTCTGAATTATTCTTTGCCCAGTCAATAAAAAATGAACTGTCTAGATTACAAAATTGTATTGGACTTAATTTGAATCCCTTAGTCGGATAGCGACGAACATGGATCACGATGTAAGGAGTATATAGGTCAAATTTAGCACGTAGTACTTGTAGATTAGCCTCTACTATCGGCACCAATTCAACTTTAACTTGGTCAAGCTTTTGTTCAATCATTTTTCCATTTTGAAAGTAACCATATGCATATCGCATTGGTATGGGGACATAAGCGCTCTGAGGTACAGATGAGTTTGGATTTTCACGGTAGTAGCCCAGCCATGTGAGTAGAGGATGCAGTATTTGCAATCGATGCCAAAGGTGATTTGCCAGATGTAGCAACTTCTTTGGGGTGGCCTCTAAAACTAAACCTAAGGAATCTTTTTCGATGTGTGGACATCTGGAAATCAGTTCTTCCAGATTGGGACCATTTACCCCTAGGGAGACTTCATTTTCTTTAAAAAGTGAATCAACCCGGAAAGTCTGATCTGCTGAAACCGTATGAGCAAAAAACCATTGGAAGAGTTGATTTCCTAATCCCCCATTAAGGGCGATAATTGGCTTGTTCATGGCCTTCAGATTACCTCATGGAGTGGATAAAGCATGAAAACTGATTGCGTAGCCGTACGTTCCGTTGCACTATCCGACAAAGTGCAATCAAAGATTGCCAAAAACCCCATTCCTTTTTCTAACTAAAGTTCAGACTAAGGTAGAATCCTGTCGTCACAAGAGTAGGGTGACGAATAACCTGTTCTTGCTTGCAACCACAATAAAAGTAAAAAGAGAATAGGATTAGGGTATGGATATACGTGCTTTTCATGGGCGTTATGGCTTTGAACAATCAAGAAGCATCTCAGGCCACAATGTTATTGGAAATTACATAAAGTACAGCAACCTAAACTGGAAATCGATAAAAGATCTAAATACTAAAATATCGGTCTTTACCGACGGATTCTTGCGTCCTAAATTTGTTAAAAAAAATAGTAAATCTATCAGCATTGGGCTCGCTCTTGAGCCCAATGAAATTAATCCAAGAATTGTTTCAGATCTAGTTGCTTGTGAAAATTATCTAGACTTGATACTTACTCATGATAAAACTGTCCTTAAAACTTTCCCGCAGGCGAGATACTACGTAGCAGGGGGCACTTACTTTAAGAATGAAGACACACTCAGTCAGTCCCCAAAAAGGAAAAAAATTTCCCTAGTTCTATCCAGAAATAAGGACACGGAAGGACACCTGTTACGGCCCAAAGTTCTCGAACTCTTTTCAGAAAAGTTTGAAATTGATATTTTTGGAACAGGTTACAACCCTTTTGAGGACCGCAAGCTTCCTTATGCAGAATACTCCTATTCAATTGTTATAGAAAATGTAAAGTCTGAAGTATTCTTTACTGAGAAGATTATTGATCCGCTATTGATGAAAAGCGTGCCAATTTATTGGGGTGCAGAGAAAATTGGAAATTTCTTTGACAATTCTGGAATACTCGAATTTTCAGATCTAGCAGAATTAGAAGCGATACTGATACAAATCAAAGATGACAGTATGAAAATCGACGAGTCTGTAATAAATAGAAATCAAATAACTGCCGTAAATTACATGAGTAAAGAGTGGAACATTCAGTCGGCTATTTATAGGGAGTTGTTTCAGGTGGAGCTCCCCGATTTGAGTTCTCTCATTACAGATTTCCCTGCGTTTATTTCTGGTAAGGACAGCTTCAAAAGTGCAGAGCCAAGATATTTTTTTGTTGATGCCGAACGTGAACGAGACGATATTGGTTTTCAGTCGAGGTTACACTTTCTAAAGAAATTTGCGTATCGAATATGTCCAAAGATTTCCAAAAATATATTTGGACTAAAATCTTAAAAACTTCTTTGATTAATGAAACAACATTCTGCATTAAACTTATTGATTTTAATCACTTGCGTTAGTTCTAGTGCAGTTTTGTCTCAATTCTTTGCAAGAAATATTTTAATGAGCTCATTGTGTATTCTAAGAAAACTCATCTTTTATAAAGTTCAGACTTAAACATTTTTATTACTTCGTGAATTGCAAAATCAAATTGATGATTATAATATTCACGTGAAGGGTTGATTAGTTCGATTTCGGCTTTTCTAGAATTTAGATTTTGAATAAAAACCGAAAGTTCTTGGGTAATTTGATCAATTTCTGTTCCCTTAAAAATATAAATCCCTGGGTCTTGGAGTGCCTCCATATCTAGCGCCACACCACATGCAGAACTAAAAATAGGGGTTCCTGTAAATCTTGCTTCCATCAGAATTTGTCCGTAGGACTCTGTGTAACTCATGTGGAGTAAGAGGTCAGCTTGGTTGAGAATTTCATTAATGTTACTACGGTAACCAAGAAAGTGAATGAATTCACTCATTCCAGAATTCTCAACTTGCTGCATAAGGGTTTCAAGTTCAGGACCTATACCTATGATTGTGTAGTCGATTGAATAGCCTGCTTGAATTAAATTAACAACACTGGCTATTCCTTGATCTATTCTTTTTTCCCAAACTAATCTACCGATTGAAACTACATGAATTCTATCTCCTAATTCAGTGTCATGATAAGGCATGATCCTTGAAAATTTCTCAAACCTTACACCCAAAGGAATTCTAATCACTTTTGACGTACGGACGTTTTTTTTCTTCAAATAGTCATCAACTTCCAAAGAGAATGACTGAATTTTTGAGGCCTGAAAGTAGTAGAAGTGCTCAAGCATTAGATGTACTTTAGCTCGAAAGAATTTGCGTTTTAGAAGGTTAGGAAGAAAATTTGGTTGCTGGTGGTGGCAAATCACAAAATTAGTACCAGTGAACAATTTTATTAGAGCACCATAAATTGAGGGTATATGACCATGGGCATAAATATAGATTTCCTCATCAGCGCTTAACTTTTTGATTATAGATACAACGTGATGCAAACCTTTTATACCGGGGTCAAAGTGACCTAACTTTATCAACCCTGATTCCTCTAAAGCGTTGTGAATTTCTCCTTTAGTGTTTGAAATAGAGAGAAGGCCTTGGTTAACCCCATTCTTCATGAATAGTGGAATCTGATCCTCTATCCAGCTATTTCTATTTGTAAAATCTATTAAATGAAGAATCAAAGGCATGATGAAATTTCTTGCCTTGATGCACTCTTGGAAAGCCTCTTAAAGTGATCATAGCAAGAGTAAATTGATGAGCCCACGCCACTTTTAGCTTTCGCCAGAGTCGACGCAAGGTTATCTTGGTGGTAGGCACCGATGGCTTTCCTTCTCACTTTGAACACTTCAGGAATCCTAGCTAATGTAGTGAGCGTTATAAACTCTACTAAAAAGGTGTTTTGAGGCTATTAAAGTTGTCGGAGGTCATATTCTAGTGCACAGCAGAAAGGAGCCGGCAATTTACTCTCATCTGCCGTCCTCAGAGCAGACAACTTCGCACCAATCGAAAGGTGGCGGCCCCATCCTATTTGTTGCTGACTTTCATCCCAATGCATCAACTCTAGATGATAAAACAATTGGTCACAAAAGAGATTATCAGTCAATTGGAAGTTCTTTAGGGAGACTAAGTAGGGGGCATGTGATTTTATGAATAGAGAAGAATTATCTTCCTTAGCAAATATTGAGGAAAATCATTGGTGGTTTAAAGAACGACGCGAGTTATTACGTCATTGGGCACAGATTTTTCCAATTTCCTCGAAGTTTCTAGACATTGGTGCAGGAGTAGGTAGGCAGTCAGTGCTTTTAAGAGATGAATTAGGAATGTGTGTTACCGCAATTGAATTAAGTGATTTTGGGGTGACCTCTTGCATTCAAAATGGAGTTAATGTCATCCAGGCAAGTGCAACAAAATTACCATTGTCATCGGCGTCTTATGATGCAATTGTAGCTATGGATGTTTTGGAGCATATAGAAGATGACATTGAGACTTTAAATGAAATGGTGCGAGTGTTAAAGCCAAATGGATATGTTTTTATTACAGTTCCTGCATTTCCCTTTATGTGGTCTTCCCATGACGTGGCGGTTGACCATGTTCGAAGATACAGGAAATCGGAGTTAGCAGAAAAAATTGAGAATTCGAAACTTTCAATTGTATCTCTCCGCTATTGGAACAGCCTACTATTCCCACTAGCTATGATTAATCGAATTCTTTTCAAAACTAGTGATGAACTAACACTTCCCCCAAATTTTATTAATTTTTTGTTAACTAGAGTGATTTCCTTAGAGAGGAACAACCGGATTGTAGGGTCACTTCCTGGCACCTCTATAATAATTACTGCTCGCAAGCAAATAACCTAGAATATATGAATCACAATTAAGATCGATTAGGCCCTTGACTTGATATTATATGGTCAGAAATCTTCAAAAATAGTTTTAGTACCTTAGGTGAAGGAAGAAATGTTAGAGAATAAATCCATCCTATTACTTGGGAGCTCAGGCATTTTAGGAAGTGCTTTAGTCGAAGAGTTTAATTCTCACAATATAACTCGAGTTGCGCGGCATGAAGTTGACAGGTGGGCTAGTTCAGGTGGTCCTACTCATGTAAAAAGATTCTTAGACGGATTGGAGTACAAACCGCTTCTAATATTCAATGCTGCGGGAATCACAAATCCTGCGACTCCATATGCAGATCTAGAAAACATCAATTATTTACTACCCGCAAATTTGGTATTAGTAACACAGGAACTAGGGATTAAGATTGTTACTTTTGGCACAATAATGGAAAGCATACCCAGATCCTGGGAAAGCAACACATATTTGAAAAGCAAAATACAATTTCGAAATTTCCTAGATTCCGAATCAACTTCAAAAACCAATGTTTTGCATTTACAAATTCATACTTGGTATGGGGGATTAAGGATGCATGAGCACATGTTTCTTGGCCAATTATTTGAGTCCATACGTAAGCGAGAAAACTTCCATATGACAGATGGAAACCAATTACGTGAATATCACCACATTAAGGATGATCTTGGAGTGCTACGTAGATTACTAGAGATCGATGCGCATGGGGTTCATCAGATAAATCATGGTGAAGCTTATGAGCTCCGAGATATCGCTGACTTCGTGTTGCAGTCTTTTAGCCTTTCTGAGTTGCTTAGAATTGGCTCATTATTGAAATCTCAGGCTGATAATTTCAGCTTTCGCTTTCCATGTAACATTGAGACTGGATCAATGTCTTTTCGACCTACACTTAAGGGGATTGTTGATGATTTCCAAGAAAGGTTATCAAAGTGAAAATGATTAAGAAGTCAAATGCACCTACAATGGGGTCACCTCTGCTAACGATATGTGTTCCTGTGTTAAACGAGTGTCAAAACCTAATTCCTTTATATAAAAGGCTAGATAAACTTAGTAAAGTGATGGAGAAAAAGTGTGATTTCGAATTCATTTTCACTGACAACGCGTCCGATGATGCAACATGGGAGACCCTTGAGTCTTTAGGCAAGAGAGATAATCGAATTCGTGCTTATAGATTTACAAACAATATTGGGTTTCAAAATTCAATATTGTTCAACCTATCCCAAGCTAATGGAAGCGCGGTAGTTCAGATTGACGCAGATTTACAGGACCCACCTGAGCTCATTGAAGCTTTCTTTGATCACTGGGTAGAGGGAAATTTAATTGTTTATGGGATTAGAACTTCACGAAAAGAAGGATGGTTCATCAATAATGTAAGAAAGTTGGGATATAGGTTGGTTGACACCTTAAGCGAACACCCTATTCCAAGAGACGCAGGAGATTTTCGACTTCTTGACAGGACCGTCGTAGACGTGCTGAAGTCAACTAAAACCCCTAACCCATATCTACGGGGCATAGTTTCAAGGTATGGATTCAAACAAATTGGTGTTCCATATGCGAGAGCTGAAAGAAGGCATGGAAAAAGCAAGTTCAATTTTATTAAAATTCTTAGCTTAGGTTTTAACGCACTGAACAATCACTCTAATGTCCCAACGCGAATTGGACTTTTTATTGGATTGAGCGCTCTACTTGCAAGCACTTTAGGTTCTGCAGCTTACGTGATTCTGAAGTTAAAAACCCCCAATTTCCCAATCGGTTTTGCGACAATTTATATTCTTATATTACTTTCAATAGCCATTAATTCATTAATGCTAAGTTTAGTTCTTAACTCTCTGAATAGAATTTACCAAATAATTCGAGGTGAACCAAATTTAGTTGTTTCAAGCGTAATAAACTAGCACGCAAAGAGTTTCAACCAAAAATTCATTCAAATCAGTATCGCAAGATAATAGAATACCGAAACCTAGCTAAAGAAGTCTGTCACTAGTTTTTAAGGAATTTTAAAGCCAAAGGTTGAGGAAAATGAGCGCTATGAGTTTACTAATTAAACAAAGGAAAAAAGTGCGAAGATGGATTCTGTAATAATCGAAATATTCCCACTCAGATCGTGTTGATTAGGAGTCATGCCTCAGCTACCAAGAAACTACCACTATTGTCTAGCGGAGTTTGGTGATTTACTGTATAATTAAAGTAAATTACAACCAATAAACCCCTCGATAAATTTTTGTTTGGATGAGTTAAAAAATGATGATATCCGATAGAACTTTTCTGAAACCAGTTAAGGATCAATTTAGACGGTTGCCTTCTGCATTAGCATCTGAGGTGCAAGAATTAGAAAAAAAATATGAGTATTTGGGATTTAGTCTTTCGAAGGGCGTTTGGACCAAGAACCATGTGCGGCGTTTTGATTTTCAGAAATTCCGGGGAGACAATATATATGTTTGGCAGTCACGAATGTTTAAAGAGATCAATTTTTTTGTATCCTATCTATACGCTTTAAAAGCAGATTTGATGGGTCTAAGCAAAAAATTTGTAGAGTCGAAATCCTATGGAGTGGAAATCTATGAATTTGACGGTGTAGCAATTTCTCGAGATTGGATAGACAGTATTTTGGAAATAAACTACTTAGAAGAGAAGATAGGATTATCTACCACTCCGGATCTAGGAATTATTGATATAGGCGCAGGGTACGGAAGATTAGCATTCAGACTTGCTGAAGCATTTCCATTGGCAAAAATTAATTGTGTAGACGCAATACCATTATCAACATGCTTGAGCCGTGTATATCTAGAACCGTTTATTCAATCGCAGCAAGTTGTTGTCCATGATTTAGAAACGATTCAAACTATCGTAAAAGGCAGAATCAATCTGGCTGTAAATGTTCACTCATTCTCGGAAATGTCTCTTGAATGGGTTAATTTCTGGGTTAATTTCTTAGTCGAAAAAGATGTGGAGTATTTATTTATAGTGCCTAATGGCTCGAGCCTAACCCTTAATGACGGCACAGATTTTGGATCATTACTTATAGCAGCCGGATATGCTGTGGTCGATAGAAAGTCGAAGTACTCGGAATCAGATTTCAATAAGTTCGGGATTTATCCCAGTACTTACTTTTTGTTAAAGAAAAGAAAGACCGTAGAGTAAGTAACTTATATGTTTGCGGATAATTAAGGTTGAATTTTGTACAAACTATCTACCTATTGGACTGAGTGCCTTAGCTATCTGCCTCACTGCAGGGCTGAATCGTTTACTTTTTAGTTCGGTTTTAAAAAAACTCCAGTGTAAAACCATCCAGCTATATCGCCTTTCAAGAAAATTGTGATCACTTTGGCGGTACATATTTCTCACGGCCCGCCTATTCCCTTCAAAGTACTTTTCAACGGAAACTCTGCTAGCACTTTTTGTGTGCTGTCGATAAAGAACTAGGTACTTATCAATAAAATCTATGAAAGTGTTCTGAGAAATCCTTCGAAAGAAATCCCAATCCTCACCTGGTCCCGATAAGGTTTCGTCAAAATTGCCAATAAGAGTAACTATTTCTTTTCTTATCAGTGCTGTGCTTGCACCGAGTAAGACTATCGCCTGGCTTGGGTGTAAAAGGAAGTCTCGCGAACAATCTCCTGAATACCTTCCCTCTTGATTTCGAATAAGTTGGAGATTTTCATCCACTAAACTGATTCCAGAATAAACCAAACCCACGGCAGGGTTTTTTTCTAGATAATCTAATTGACGCTCTATCTTGTCTGGTAACCAAACGTCATCAGAGTCACAGAATGCAATGTACTTTCCTATTGCGTGGCTTATACCTAAATTTCTTGCCGCATTTACTCCTTTATGGTCTTGCACTATTACTTTAACTCGCTCTGAGAAAGATTTGGCAATCAAGACAGAGTCATCAGTCGATCCATCATCTACAAATATTACTTCAATATTTGGGTAGCTTTGTGTAAGTATAGAATTAATGCAATCCGACATGTAATGGGCGTAATTATAATTCGGAATTACTACACTAACTAAAGATTTCCCACAATTGATTGTCAATTAGTTCCCAAACCCATTCTCTTTATCTTCAATTACAAACCCTAGCAGAATCACCATTAGGGCCAAAAAGCTTTAAAACATGTATGTGAGGAGATAAAAGTGCTTACAACTGAGGAGTTCTCCAGGGGAATTTACTCCAATATTGTACAATCACTAAAGACCAGAGACGGGCGTATAAGCAGTGCAGTCAAATCAAGGACTGGACTTAAATCTAGAATTGGCGGAATTTAATTCACAATGAGAGCATTAATGTTAAAGCTACGAATCCGCTGGAATAAAAGTTCACTTCGAAGATCCTTCAGAATACTATCTAGAATCGATCAACGTAAAGTCGTGCTTGTCACTCTTTTGCAAGTATTGCTCGGCTTCTTAGACCTCCTAGGAGTGATAGCAATTGGGCTTTTAGGAACACTCTCGGTTTCAGGCTTACAATCTAATAGTCCAGGTGATCGAGTATACAAAGTTATGGCTTTCTTTCAATTGCAAGATTTAGATTTCCAAACTCAAGCTTTAGCATTGGTAACGATTGCAACAGTACTTCTAGTCGGCCGTACAATCCTTTCGATATTCTTCACTCGCAGAGTTCTGTTCTTTCTGAGTCAACGCGGAGCTAAAATTTCGTCCGACCTAGTTTCGAGATTGCTGTCTCAGTCACTTTTAATTGTTCAGTCTCGCACAACGCAAGAGATGCTCTATTCAGTTACAGTAGGGGTGGAGCGTATTGCAATACAAGTTTTGGCCACAAGCATTGTTTGGTTCGCAGACCTCTCATTACTTGTACTATTGATAATTGGCATATTGGCTTTTGATTTTACTACAGGTATTGCAACCATTGTAATTTTCTCAGTCATAGGTTTCTTCTTGTATAAATTTATGCATATTCGTGCAGGAACACTTGGAAGTAAAACTACTGAACTGAATATTGAGAGTAATGAAAAAATAGTGGAGGTTTTTGCCTCATACCGCGAATCCGTGGTTCGAAATCGAAGAAATTATTATGCAAAAGAAATTGGAAAGTTACGATTTATGTTGGCCAATACTACTGCTGAAATGAGTTTTCTTCCTTATGTCAGTAAATATGTAATAGAAACAACAGTAATTATTGGGTCAGTCTTGATTGGGGTTTTACAGTTTATACTCCAAGACGCATCGCACGCTATTTCCACTTTAGCCTTGTTTCTTGCTGCTGGAACAAGAATTGCTCCAGCAGCTTTACGAATACAACAAGGAACAATTTCAATTAAGAATGGGCTTGGTGCATCTGGTTCAACCTTAGATCTCATCGACGCTCTAGGTAATTTACATATTGATTATAATTCAGACGACGCTTTAGAAACTACTCATGTAGGATTTATTCCACAAATCGAGATTACAAATGTTTCTTTCACTTACCCAGGTCAATTTTCGCCGGCTATCTCGAAAGTTAGTTTCACCGTGCCATTTGGAGAATCAATCGCCATTGTGGGGCCATCAGGAGCTGGTAAAACGACATTAGTGGATATTTTGCTTGGGGTTTTGACCCCCAATGAAGGTACTGTAACAATTTCTGGCCTGCCTCCGATGCTGGCGATTCCAAAGTGGCCAGGGGCAATTTCTTATGTTCCACAGGATGTAGTAATCGCCGAGGGAACAATTCGGGAGAATGTAGCGCTGGGATATCCGCGTGAAGAGGCTACAGATGAACTTGTCATGAGTGCATTGCGAGTCGCACATCTTGATCAATTCGTTCGTACTTTGCCCAAAGGCCTGGATACCCCAGTTGGCGAGCGAGGGGCGAAAATCAGTGGCGGACAACGCCAACGACTCGGCATTGCTCGCGCAATGTTTACTCGCCCCCACTTATTAGTCCTTGATGAAGCGACCAGTTCATTGGATGGAGCGACTGAAGCAAATATAACTGCGGCAATCCAATCATTACGTGGCTCTACTACAGTCGTGATGATTGCACACCGTCTCTCAACTGTTAAAAATGCCGATATAGTTGTTTATCTTTCTAATGGAGAAGTGATTAAGACCGGAAAATTTGAAGAAGTAAGAAACTCGGTCCCAGAATTCAGACTTCAAACAAAATTAATGGGCTATTAAAAACTATTGTTTAGCATTTTAGAATACAAGTCTAAATAATTCTTAGCTCCAATATCTAAATTGAAGTACTTTTCAGCCAAAGCTCTGCACCTAAAAGGCGTGTCTGAATCTTCAATTAAGCTAACTAGCTTTAAAGCACTTGTTTGTAGATTACTTGAAGTTCCATCCAACACAACACCAACATCAAATTCCTCAATAAAGCTGTCCATATCACCCAAACCTTTATTTACCACAATTGGTCGGCCACAGGCCATAAATTCTGCTATTTTTGTTGGCATTGCAGCGGCCAGTGATGGCCCTGCATCTACCTTGCAAATTGAAACTCCAAAACTATAATTCGGAATTAAGTCTGCCATTCCAATCTGAGTTGTTGGAAATACAGTATTTTCTCCCACTCCTAAATTAGGCCTATTTGATTCCGCAGGCCGTGCCCAGTGTGTTTCAAGGACAAGGTGCTTCCTAACCTCATTCATGAATAATGAACTCAAGTGTAAGTCGTAATATTCATTATATGTGCCAGAAAAAAGAGCTCGGACAGTTTTCGGCATAGTCTGAGATAACTTGAATCGTTCTAAGTCCACAACTGTAGAAACCACGGTACGCAATGAAGGGAGTCGTATGTTTCTTCGCTCTAAAACAGGAACCACAGCACTAGTCAGCGTGGACATCCCAAGACACTTTGCTGCTGCAATAGTTTCTAATGCTCTATACACACGGTATAAAGATCTATTTTGCCCATTATTCTGAATCATAACTTTTTGATCTGCCCATAAGCTTCTGACATCCCACAAAACCGGTGCTTCATGAGATGCATAAGCAGATACAGCAGGAATGTCGCTACGGGCATGTATTAAACTAGTTTTTGGAATCGCCCTCCTAAGGCTGTTCAATCTTTCAACCTTGCTTAGCATCCCTTCGGAAGTGAATTTCAGTGGAGTCCACTCAACCCCAATCGATTCAAAATAATGGTGAATTTGATCAGAGGGTTTAGTTTTTTCATAACTTATTAAGTTGATTTTCAGGCCAGACTCACTCAACTTTGTGAGTAATGGAATAATTTGACTACTTCCAACACCCTCAGAAAGTGAGTCTATGGTTGCATAAGTCAAGTCATAGTTTTCATATTTTTTCATAGTCAACCAATTACTGACTCAAAAGCCAAGTCCCATTTTTTGAGCAAAATACCCCGTGTGTGGTATTCCCGCAAATAGTTTTGCCCCATGACAATTTCATTATGTGCAAAATTTGAATCATTTAGAAGTCTCTTGATACTAACTGACCAATTACTAAGGCTGTCGCAAACCACACTAGCTCCTGACTGGCGGGCTACACGTGCATAAGCAGGGCTCGGCGAAGTAAGGCAAGGAATTCCCAAGCGCCACATAATAAGCAGTCTGTTTTCAGGCTTGAGATTTTGGATAGGAACGGAAAGATCAAGAGGAATCACTGCGAGGTCACTATTCTTAGCACTTTTGACTAAGTTATTGGGTGACCAAGGAATGATATTAGCCAGATTTGCAATCTGCCCTAGATCTTTTTCTAATACTTTCATTGTATCTCTCTCCACATACTTGTTCAAAAGCTGAAAAAATTTTATGTCGGTTACAAAATCAAGTTCAAATTGGATATTACTTGAAACTTCTGAAAGAGCTTGAGAAATGGACTTGATTCCCCTTATAGTCGCAGGTTGCCCTTCCCAGAGAATACGGTGTTTATTCTCTGCATTGTTCGGATAAATTGGTGGATCAAGAAATGGAAGCTCCTCGTGAGAATCCAAAATAACATGAGTATTAAGGTTATAAGGTGCGATTAGAGCCTCTTGCTCTACAGAAGAACAAATCACGGAGTTTGCCTTGATACAAAAATCTCTAACATGGTTACTAAAGGGTTTTAAGTGACCACTAATTTGTCCTGAAAAACCCTTTGCAATTCCACGGGCAATGTCGTCGATAGAATTGCGTGGAGACAGATATGCATCGACTAGGTCAAAAATCACTGGAACTCCGCGTTGAGTGAAGTATTTTGAGTTAAAATCTGAATTTTCGCTGGCAACTATTACGTCTATTTTTTGATCCAAATCAGTAACGATAGTGTGCCCTCTGACTCTGGCCCAGAAAACTAAACGCCTCCTATCCCCGGCCGATTTAAGGTTGGGTGACAATGGCCAATAACCAATCCTGAGACTCCTCATTTTTGGAGAATCCAATTCAGACCCGCTTTTAGTGAGTCATCCGGTAACCAGCCCGAGCCAAATAAAGGGGAATTCTCTCCTACGACATGCATCTGAGTAGTTTCAGTCTGGTGAAGTTCCGAATAATTAAATTGACTCGAAACCTGCATTAAATCTTCAAGAGCCTTGAGTAACTCTAGATTGGTAAAGCCGACTGAAGTGCCAATATCAATTTCGGTAGGAAGTTCCTGCCGAATAACCCATGAAATTGCTGAAGCTATGTCTCTTGTCGTGATCCAGTCATAAACCGAAGATGCATCCATTAGTAAGGGGGTTTTTCCAGTTTTGAGCTCATTAATTAGGTACGGAATTAAACGGCTTTGGTCTTGATTAGGACCATAAGGATAGAAAATGCGCGCCCATGTGAATCTAACGTCTGAACCCGTCAGAATCTCTTTTGCTGCATTAAAGGCCTCAACCTTTTGTTTCGCATAAATAGATTGGGGATTTGTCCTAGTAAGACCTGCAGTACTTGGAGTGGGTTGAGTCCCATATTCTGCACAAGAGCCCAATACAACTAAGTGTTTGATATCAGAGTGCACCAAATATCGTGCAAGGTTCTTGGTAAATTCTGCATACTTAAGGTTAGAAACATCGTTTCTGTAAGCACCAAATGTTGTAATCCATGCGGTATGAATAACAATTTCAAATTTTGTGGACATTACTTTTACGAAGTTGTTAAAGTCGAAAATATCACCAAGTTCTTGTCTAGCCTGTGAATTTTCAACCAAATTACGAGAATAAACTGTGACTTCGTGTCCTTCGTCCATAAGTCTTCCAATTATGGATTTTGCAATAAAACCGTGCCCAATAATGAGAATTTTCATTTCAATTAAATCTGAATTGATTCGGCATAACGAAGTTGCGCTTCTGCTAGAGATATTCCATTAGAGTCTCTATCAGAAACTAAGAATTCTTTAAGTGGCCACACAATTCCAAGATCACCCAGAGGATTTATTGCATAAGAGTGCCCTGGAGAATACTCAGAAGTAATGAAGTACTGCACAATCGTATTGACTTCCAGAGTTTGAAAACCATGTGCAAGTCCTTTTGGTAAATAGACATGGATAGCATCACCCTGTTGTAATTTTAACGTGGCTATTTTGCCAAAACTTTTGGAATTCGGGCGAATGTCTATCACGACATCAAAAATGGATCCCTGGACACAAGTTATAATCTTTTCTTCTGCAAATGGTTCAACTTGAAAGTGTAACCCTCGAATTGTGCCTGCCTTAGGATTAGTTGAGATTGCAACAGAGCCTAATTCACTTTTTAAGACATCATCAGGTCGGTATTTTACAAATTGTCCTCGCATATCGCTCGAGTAAGTAGCCTGGATCAACCTAACTCCTTGAATATCATTTATGGCGATTTGTGACACTAGCAACCAACTTCGTGTAATTCAGGAATAATGCACCAAAGTCGAACCTCATCACCCATATTTGCACGCAGGTATGTCGCAATTTCAGTTTTAATGTTCCAAGGGAAAAGGATAATGTCGGTTGGGCTATCGTTGAATAGTTTCTGAGGCGAAAGGATGCTTATGCCATGTGGGGGCATGAAGCGATTTTGCTTTTCTAGGCTTAAGTCAAATATTGCAGTTATCAAACCCTCTTCTAAGTCAATCGAATTCAAAATTGTGCTGGCTTTGGCTGCAGCACCATACCCATAAACTCTATTCCCTTTAGTCCTTTGGTCCCTTAACCAATCTAAAAAATCACTCAAAACTTTGGAAACTCGAAATGAGTAGTGAGCCCATTCTTCGGAATTAAAGAGACCGTGATTGCTCTCCAATTGGCAGGCTCTTTCAACTGATAAATCAATATCTTTAGAGCTATCTAATTTTTGTAACCAGTATCGATTCGTTCCTCCATGGATAGCAAGTTCATCTACCTGAAACAATTGCATTAAATAAGCCTTACTTATTCTTGAAACTGTGGAAGCAGATAAATAGGAATAATGCTCATGATAAACAGTATCAAATTGCAATCCAAGTAAAATATTTGCAAGCGATGGATTCTCAATACTAATTTGAGTTTCAGGCCCACACAATATGGCTAATCCTTTTACAAAATCAATTAAATCTGGGACATGGGCCATCACGTTGTTAGCGATAATTAATTTAGGATACCCACGCTCTTTTAACAATTGACTTGCTAGATTACTGCCAAAGAACTCAGAAATAGTTTCAATTCCCAAATTCCTAGAATTCTGAGCGACATTTTCTGCAGGCTCGACACCCAGCACTCGTATTCCATGTGGTAAGAAGTTCTTTAGGAGATAACCATCATTACTAGCAATCTCAAGAACCCAATCATCAGTCAGTAGATAACCTCTCCTCACCTGTTGCTCGACAAAGTCATGTGCATGCTTTAAAAATGTTGTGCTCGTTGACGATAAATATCGATAGTCACGAAAGATCCGTTCTGGAGTTGTCACGTCCGCCACCTGCCCTAATCCACATTCGGCACACACTTTTAAATGGAGTGGAAATTTTTCTATTAAGCTTTCTTTTCTAAGGAGTAATTCATTTGCAATTGGTAAATACCCAAGATCTAGCGCCGAAAAGAGATTGTTACTTAAACACCCACGACAAAAAATGTCTCCGCGACCCTCCACAAAAGACTGTGAACCTTCTATCTCATTAGCCATGGGGCTTCTCCCCGATTCCACAGAGATTCTAGAGACCTCTTATCTCTGAGGGTATCCATAGGCTGCCACCAGCCATAATGTTCAAATGCGGTTAGCTCTTCAATACTGACAAGATGGTTCAAAGGTTCGCTCTCGAATGAGGTGGTTGAGTCCGAGATGAATGAGCAGACACTTTTATTAAGGCAAAAAAAACCACCATTAATCCAACCCGCGTCCTGAGGGTCTTTTTCCGCAAATTTCGTCACAATGCCATTTGAAATTTCAATTGTTCCGAATCTAGCTGGAGGCCTTACGGCCGTAACGGTTGCTAATTTCCCGAATCTCTTGTGGTGATCTATTAAGTGCTCTAAATTTACATTTGAAAGGCCATCGCCATATGTGAACATAAATTCATCATCTAGATAATGCTCCAATTTCTTAATTCGTCCACCTGTAGAGGTTTCCAAACCTGTATCCACTAAATTGATAGTCCAATCGGGATTATGTATTGTTTTGAAGTAGTCTTTAATTACATCGGCTTTGTATCCAAGGGCAACGATAAAGTCTTTATGGCCAAATGCTGAATAAAAATTCATAATGTGGTGAAGAATTGGAATGTCACCAATTTTGACCATTGGTTTTGGAATTAGGTCTGTTTCCTCAGAAAGCCGAGTCCCAAAACCTCCAGCAAGAATAACCACTTGCATTGAAATGACCTCCAAAGCTGCCTGAGTTAGTACAATCAGCCCATACAATGTGAAGGATACTATGCATTTTCTAATTACTGGGCACACTGGCTTTAAAGGTTCATGGCTCTCCCTCTTATTACTCGAGAGGGGGCACCGCGTGAGTGGCATATCCCTAAATCCAGAAAGTGGCTCCCTATTCGAGTCTGCAAAAATTGGTAAGTCATTGGAATTCGATTTACGGCATGACATTAGAGATTTAGAAAGACTCACATCTAATTTCAAAGAAATCAATCCAGATGTGGTAATTCACTTAGCAGCGCAAGCATTGGTCCATCAATCTTATAGAGACCCAGTGACTACATTTGAGACGAATGTAGTTGGGACCATCAATGTTCTTAAGGCGTCACAAGCAATAAGTGGGCTGAAAGCACAATTAATAGTCACGACAGATAAAGTTTACAGAAATGAAAACAAGACCTCTGGGTATATTGAAACCGAACCACTTGGTGGAGAAGATCCTTACAGCGCATCTAAAGCTATGGCAGATATTGCAACACAATCGTGGCTTTCGAGTTTTGATAACGCTCCAACAGCTATTGCAAGAGCCGGAAATGTAATTGGTGGTGGAGATTTAAGTGCTGATAGGCTCATTCCTGATTTAGTTAAGTCATACAGAGCAGGACAAAGACCACAATTACGATCACCAAATTCTGTTCGGCCCTGGCAACACGTTTTAGATTGTTTAAATGGCTACCTTGTACTTGTGGATTCGTTGATTAGTGGAGCTGGTGAGGGTGCTTGGAATTTTGGCCCTGATCAAAATGAAATTAGAACGGTGGCCGATGTCAGCTACATCGCAGGTGAAATTTGGGGTGTAGGACAAAATTGGGTGCAAGATGTATCTCAGTACCCACACGAAGCCAATTTGCTACTTCTGAACTCAAATAAAGCTAGAACAGAATTAGGGTGGCAAGATAAATTGAATTTCGAAGAAAGCGTAAACTGGACTATGAATTGGTACAAGAATGTGTACAATGGAAATAATTCTGCAGAGGAAACTCTGAAAAATATTCGAGATTTTGAATCTCGATAGTGTGGCTTGGGCCGGGATCGAACCGGCGACCTAACGATTTTCAGTCGTTCGCTCGTACCAACTGAGCTACCAAGCCAAACGAGGTTTTAATGTCATTGACCCAAAAAGGCATAAGACACCAAAACCTTTGCGACCCGGACGGGACTTGAACCCGCGACCTCCGCCGTGACAGGGCGGCGCGCTAACCAACTGCGCTACCGGGCCTTAAGTGAAA
>Ga0070374_10000123_pt1 | contig 28609 bp, 28 predicted proteins | sample LauGreSuBDMM15SN_2_FD_66374 | JGI IMG/M metagenome (GOLD analysis project Ga0070374, IMG submission 66374) | Freshwater lake microbial communities from Lake Michigan, USA - Su13.BD.MM15.SN (version 4) (version 4) | ecosystem: Environmental > Aquatic > Freshwater > Lake | place: Lake Michigan...
GGTTGAGCCGGTGCAAAAAATAGCTCTGGTCCTTGCCCGCGTCCAGCCCCTTGAGCAGCTCCCACAGGCCCGTGGGCGCCTGCCTCACCCTGGCATAGTGACCGGTTGCGATTTTTTCAGCACCCAGGCGCAGGGCGTGGTCCAAAAAAGCCTTGAACTTGATCTCGGCGTTGCACAAGATGTCGGGGTTGGGCGTGCGGCCGGCCTGGTACTCGCGTAAAAACTCGGCAAACACGCGGTCTTTGTAGTCGGCGGCAAAGTTGATGTGTTCGATCTCAATGCCCAGCACATCGGCCACGGCAGCGGCGTCCACGAAGTCGATGTTGGACGCGCAGTAGTCGCTGTCGTCATCGTCTTCCCAGTTCTTCATGAAGATGCCGACCACCTCGTGGCCTTGCTGTTTGAGCAGGTGGGCGGTGACGGCCGAGTCCACCCCGCCGCTCAGGCCCACAACCACGCGCATTTTCTTGCTTGCCATGGACTGGGATTATCCCTGAGGCCGTCCCAACCTGAGTGGGTCCCGCGTCTGCCGCTTGTTCTTGCGCAAAACCATATAAACACTTTTCATGCGGCTCGTCCGGGCTATAAAACCCTGGTGGGAAAGTGGAGAAATCACATCACATCGCCTCTCAAGAAAGGCACTGTCTTTGATTGACAACTCAGTATCAACCCTTGTGATCTTGACTTTTAGTTATGCCAGAATACTTAGAGAACGCAGTGTTCCGCAGGCAGATTCAATCCGGAGTCTGCCCGTTGTACGGCACAGACGATCTGCATCTCCGCTAGGCAGCACTCAGGATTGTCCAAGGGTCAAGCAGACATTCCCTAAATACCAATCACGCAATGATCTCTTTGGTCCTTATCGAAAGCATCTTGCAAGCGGCGATTGCCGGCTTGCTGATTGGGTCCGTTTACGGACTCATGTGCGTTGGCCTCGGTTTGATCTTTGGATTAATGCGGGTCATCAACTTTGCCCAGGGCGAGTTCCTGATGCTGGGCATGTACGTGACGTTTTTCTTTTGTACCACGCTGGGGCTAAGTGGCTCGCTCGGCCCGGTGGTGGGTTCTCTGGTGTCCGGCGTGGTGATGTTTGGCCTGGGAATGCTTATACACAAGACCTTGCTTGTCAAAAGCACGGGTATTCGTGTCGTGGGCACCGAGGGTGAAGGGCATTACCCCCAACTGATTTTGACGCTGGGTATCTCCCTGGTTGTGGCCAATGGTGCTTTGATACTGTTTGGCAATGTCCCGCGGACCGTCAGAACACCATTCAGTTCCACGGCCTGGGAATTGGCGATAGGCAACGATTTCATGCTGTTCTTCAACAAAGCCAGGGTGCTGGCTTTGTTGGTGTCCATTCTGGTGGCGATTGCGGTTTACCTGTTTGTGCAACGCACCCGCCTGGGCAAGTCATTGCGCGCTGCCGCAGACAATGCAGCTGCCGCCACTTACATGGGTATTGATGTGGAAAGGGCGCACCGCATTTCATTTGGCCTGGGGGCGGCGGTCACGGCCGTGGCGGGTGGCCTGATCGCCAGTTATTACCCTTTCCAGCCTTACATCGGTCTAGATTTTGTCGTGATCATGTATGCGGGTGTGGTACTCGGTGGCTTGGGCAGCATGATTGGTGCTTTCTGGGGTGGTCTGACCATCGGCCTGATTCAGCAAATGTCCACCCTCTTTTTGCCCTTGCAGTTACAAAACGCAATGATCTTCGTGGTTTTCCTGTTGATCATTTTGTTCCGCCCGCAGGGCTTGTTTGGCAAAAACGTCGAAAGAGTCTAAGTGAAGAGCGACCAACCGACCAGTCAGGTCAAAACCATTGTTCTGCTGGGGCTGGTTTACCTGCTGCTGGCCTATTTGATCGATGACAAGTATTACCAGCTGATTCTGACCGTGGTGCCCATTTGGGCCATGATGGGAATTGCCTGGAATGTCTTCTCCGGTTACTCCGGGCTGGTGTCCTTTGGACATGCAGCATTTTTCGGCATAGGCGCCTACACGGTCGCCTTGGCAATGATTTACTGGAATTTGTCACCCTGGCTAGGCATCCCTTTGGGCACCTTGGCCGGCGTGGTGGCCGGGGTGTTGGTGGGATACCCAACTTTCCGGCTTCGCGGGGTGTACTTTTCTCTGGCCATGCTGGCCTACCCGCTCACGCTCTTGTACGTGTTTGAGTGGCTGGGCTACCAAGAAGTCACCATTCCCATGAAGCGCGAGGATGGCCCCCTGTACATGCAGTTTGCAAGCCAATACGCTTACATTGTGGTGGGGATTTTGTTTTTGGCCATTGCCATTTACTTGGCCAGCCGCATTCATGGCTCGCGTTTCGGGCTTTCTTTGACGGCCATCAAGCAAAACGAGGCCGCTGCTGAGGCCGCTGGCATTGACGCGGCACGCTGGAAACTCAAAGCCATCATGGTGTCTGCTGCGATTGCTGCAGCAGCCGGCGGTTATTACGCGGTGGTTTTGATTGTGGTCACGCCGCCCTCGGTGTTTGGCATGCTGGCTTCAGCGCAAGCCATGATCATGGCCTTGTTTGGCGGGGTGGCCACCTTGTGGGGCCCGGTACTGGGCGCCTTGATATTGATTCCCTTGTCGGAAATACTGCACGCCGAATTGGGCAACCATATTCACGGCATCCACGGCGTGATTTTCGGTCTGGCCATCATTGCCATGATCTTGTATGCGCCCGAGGGCATCTTCCCCCGCATCCGGGACGCCATCAACAAGCGCCGGGGCTTGGTCACGGTCGCCGATGACTCCCGCCGCACCGTGAATGTGCCGCCGGTAGACGAGAGCCAGTCCCGCCCTGCCGTCAGCCAGGAGGTGGCCCTGAAAGTGAACCACTTGTCCCGCTCTTTTGGCGGTCTGAAAGCTGTCTCTGACGTCTCCTTTGAGGTCTACACCGGCGAGGTGCTGGGCATCATCGGTCCCAATGGGGCGGGTAAAACCACTTTGTTCAACCTGCTCAATGGCTTTATTTCGGCCAATGAAGGCACGGTGCAGTTCATGGGCAAGGAGTTGGTTGGTCTCAAGCCCAACCAGGTGTGCAGGCAAGGCGTTGGGCGTACTTTCCAGGTGGTCAGGCCTTTCCCACGCCTGTCGGTCTTGCAAAACGTGGTGGTCGGCGCTTTTGTCTCCCAACCCGACAACGACGAGCTGGCCCATGTGCAGGCGCGTGAAGCCCTGGCCAGGGTGGGCATGCTGGAACATGAAAAGGTGTTGGCGGGCAGCTTGAACTCGCTGGAATTGCGCCTGATGGAATTGGCCCGCGTGCTGGCCGGTCGCCCCAAACTGATTTTGATGGACGAGACCCTGGCCGGCCTGGGCGCCGAAGAGGTTGAGACCATGCTGGCCGTGATTCGCCGTTTGGCCAACGAAGGCCAGACCATCGTCATCATTGAGCACACCATGCAGGCCATGGTTCGCCTGGCCGACCGCTTTGTGGTGCTCGACCATGGCCAGGTCTTGGCCGTGGGCAAGCCTTTGGAGGTCACCAAAGACCCTGCGGTGATCGAAGCCTATCTGGGTAAAAAATGGATGGAACATGCTAAGCATTGAACACCTGAGCGCCTCGTACGGTGGACTCAAGGCCCTCTCCGATGTGTCGGTGCGCGTGGGCGAGGGTCAGTTCGTTGCCATCGTGGGCCCCAACGGCGCGGGCAAGACCACCTTGTTCAAAACCATCTCTGGCACGGTCACCCCTGCCAGCGGCAAAATCATGTGGATGGGGCAAGACCTGGCCAGCATTCCCGCTGCCCGCCGCCCCCATTTGGGCATTGCCCATGTGCCTGAAGGCAGGCAGGTGTTCAAGGAACTCACCGTCTTTGAAAACCTAGAGATGGGCGCCCAGACCGAGAAGGGACTGGCCGATTGGGACAAAAACCTGGACCAGATGTACAGCCTGTTTCCCATTCTTTCCTCCAGAAAGAATCAATTTGCAGGAACGCTGTCTGGCGGCGAGCAGCAAATGGTCGCGATTGCGCGCGGCATGATGTCATCGCCCAAACTCATCATGCTTGATGAGCCGTCCATGGGGCTGGCGCCCAAAATCACCGACATGATTTTCGAGCGCATCGAGGAAATTCACACCCACTCCAATGTGGCGATTTTGCTGGTCGAGCAGCGCGTGGCCGAAGCTTTGAGTTCCTGCGACCATGGCTATGTGCTGCAAACCGGGCGCATCGCGCTGGAAGGCGCGCCTGACGTCCTGATGGAAGACCCGCATGTCAAAGAAATTTATTTAGGTATGTAATGACAGTATTCACAACCAAGAGGAGCTTCAGTATGGTTCATCGTTCAAAGCGTCAATTGCTGGCAGTGGCTGCGGCCGTGACAGCCACCCTGGGTTTGGCCACGTCCATGCCCGCCATGGCCCAACCCAAAGAGGTCAAGGTGGCCCTTATTGCGCCCTTGTCCGGCCCCTGGGCCCGCAGCGGCGACCTGATGCGCAAGGGCGCAGAGTTGGCGATTGAAGACATCAACGCCGCCGGCGGCATCAAGGCCTTGGGCGGTGCGCGCATGCGCCTGGTGACCATCGATGCGGGTGATTCCGTTGAAAAAGCCAAGAACGCCGGGCAGCGCATGTTGTCTCAGGAGCCCGACTTGGTGGGTGCCACCGGCTCGTGGCTGTCCTCCTTCACCTTGGCCATCACCGAGGTGACCGAGCGCGCAGAGCTGCCCATGCTCACGCTCTCGTTTGCGGACAGCATCACGGCCCGCGGCTTCAAATACGTGTTCCAGACCTCCATCACCGCAAGTCAAATGTCCGCGGGGGCGGTGCCCGCCCTGATGGAATTGGCCAGGCTGGCGGGCAAGCCCGCCAAGACGGTGGGCATCGTCAGTGACAACACGGCCTCGCCCATGGCGTTTACCAAACCCCTGCGCGAAGGCGGCCTCGACAAATTGGGCTTGAAGCTGGTGGTCGACGAGATCTTCACGCCACCACTGTCTGATGCCAGCTCCATGATTCAAAAGGTGCGCTCCTCGCGGCCAGACATGCTGCTGAACATGGCCACTGCACTGCCCGACTTCAAACTCACGCTCGAAAAAATCAACGAAGTGGGCCTGGGCAAAGGCCGGCTGCCCGTGATCGCCAACAGCGGCGCCATGTCAGCCCCCGAATTGCTCACCCTGATGGGCAAGGAAACGCTGGAAGGCTTGTTCAACATCACCGCCAATTCGGCCGGCAAGGGACACGAAAAAATCACCGAAGAATTCAGCAAGCGCAAAGGTGAGCCATGGGTTCCGCAAGACCCCATGTCCACCTACGGCGACATGTGGATCTTCAAGGAAGCCATGGAAATGGCCAAGTCTGCCGATCGCAAGGCCGTGGCAGCCGCCATTCGCCGCATGGACACCACCGAAGGCCCAGCCAAGTATTTCCCGGGTGGTCGCATCAAGTTTGACGAGACCGGCCGCCGTGTGGGTGCCAAGATGGTCATCTCGCAGTGGCAAAACGGCACGCCTGTGGTGGTCTTCCCAACGGAGATAGCCGTCGCTGCGCCCATCTGGCCCAAGCAATAAAGCGCTGATGCTTTGTGAAACACCCGGCTTTGCCGGGTGTTTTTTTTCCGGACCCCGAATCGACCCATTCCCGCACTGTGGAGAACCCACCATGACCCGTTCAACCCTGACCGTGCTATTTGATCAGCAAGGCGGCACGGAGGTGCTGCGCTACCAAACCCAGGACTGTCCCGACCCGGGTGACCATGAAGTCTTGGTTCAACACGCCGGCATTGGCGTGAACTACATTGATATCCAACAGCGCAGTGGCCGCTACAAAGTCGCGGCCTTTCCCGCCAGCCTGGGCGTAGAAGCCTCTGGCCGGGTGCTGGCCGTGGGGCCTGGGGTGAGCGATTTCAAGCCTGGCGACCGCGTGGCCTACCTGCACTCAGCTGGGGCTTACACGCAGTACCGGGTGATGCCGGTCTCGCGCCTGGTGTCCGTGCCTGAGGCCTTGTCTTTGCCGCTGGTGGGCATCAACCTGACCCGGGGCTTGACGGCCCAGTACCTGGTCAACGACTCCTATGCGGTCAAGCCCGGCTGCACGGTGCTGGTTCATTCGGCTGCAGGTGGCGTGGGACAAATCCTGGTGCAATGGGCCGTGCATTTGGGCGCACGCGTGATTGGCACCGTGGGTGCCGACCACAAAATGGCGGTCGCCAAACAGGTGGGCTGTGACGCGGTGGTGCTCAGCACGGAGGGCGACATGGCCCTGCAGGTGCGCGCTCTGACGGCAGGTGAGGGCGTGCATGCCGTTTACGACGGCATAGGCGGGGAGATGTTTGAAAAATCGCTGCAATGCCTGGCACCCTCAGGCACCCTGGTGAGCTATGGCACACCGGCAGGCGAGATTCCACCTTTTGATGTGTTTCGCCTCAACCAAATGGGCTCGCTGCACCTGACCAGCCCCTCGATCTTCACGTACAACAAAACCACTGAGCAGCTGCGGCTGCGCAGCGCTGATTTTTTCAAGCAGCTGACCAGCGGCATCGTGCGCCTGCCTGAGCCTGAGTACTATTCCTTTGACCAAGCCGCCCAGGCCCAAGATGCACTGGCCAGTCGCCAGACCCTTGGGGCGGTGGGCTTGAACTTGGCTCAGGCCAGCATGGAGTCCAGCTCTGGCATGAGGTAGCGCTTGAGGCCAGCCCAGTCCTCGATCATGGGGAAGTGGCCCATGTCCTTCATCAAGGTGTAGCGAGAGCCTGCAATCGAAGCGGCCACCTCCTCAGACATGGCAGGGGTGGCCGAGTAATCGTACTCGCCGGTGAGCAAAGAGACTTTGCACAGCCCGGTGTCTATGGTCTTGATGGACTCGCGGCCATCCCAGTCAAAGCTGTAGAAGTGCACATCGCCCGCATACACGCCCGGGCCGCCTTGGGCGTAATACCACCAGTTTTCTCGCTTGTTGGCTTCAGGCGTGGCGGGCGCGCACAGCCCCATGGTGTAGCTGGCGCACAGCTCGCCGCCATGGATGGCGGGATGGTGCAAAAACTCGTTGTACCGGCCTGGCGCAAAGGCGGCCGACTCCAGGCCCACAATGCCTGTGAGTTCCTTTTGGTAGTCCACCGCGATCTTGAGCACGATGGCGCCGCCCATGGAGCAGCCCATGACCACGGGCTTGACCAGCCCCAAGGCCTGCCAAAAAGCGCGGATCACGTCGGCATAGCCCTGGGCCGTCAACTGGTACTTGCGCAACCACCATTGATCGGGGGGGGTGGACCGGCCGTGGTAGGGCAGGTCAAAGGCCAGGACCCTGAATTTGCTGGTGACCTCGGGGTCATTGAGCAAATGGCGCCACTGCCGAGAATCGGCACCGGCCGTGTGCAGACAAATCAAGGGCGTGCCTTGGCCGGCCTCCTCGTAAAAAATCCGGTGCATCGCGCCGTTGATGTCGACCTGGACATAGCGGCCCGTGATGGGTTCGATGTGGCTCATACAGATTCCTTTCGCATCAGATTCATCAAGCGTTGCAGCGCGCGGGCGTTTTGCATGGCCACCAGGCCATCGCCTTCGAGCACAAAATCGGGCACCCGCATCAGCATGGCAAAAAAGTCGTTGTAAAGCGGCGGCGGATTGGGGGTGAGGAATTTTTGCCAGATCGCCATGGGTGCGCGAAAGCCGAACACCGGTCGGCTGTCGAACCGGGGCGCCATGATGCATTGGGTGATTTGCCCGCTGTTGACCACCAACACCCGGCGGCTGTCGTCCACCGTGATGGAAAAACGCGTAGAAAACCAGTTGCCAATCACGGACAGTTCTTTGTCCTGATTGACCCGGGCCTGGAACTCACTGAACCAGGCTTGGTCTGGAAATGTGGCCATGTAAAGTCTCCTTCTGAATAGGGAAAAAGCTGTTCACTCAGGCGTGAACGGGCGGCTGGTCCAAGCGGGCCACGATGCCCTTCATGGCCTGATTTGGACTGGGGTAGCGGTGCAGCACCAGCGGGTCGTGGCCGGGAATCACATGATCGGCCGAGCTGGCCAGGGCGTAAGCACGCTGGTAGCCCTGCAGCATGTCTGCCACGTTGTAGACCAAAGGAAAGGGCCGCTCTTGCTCCATGTTGGCGTAGAAGTGGCTGGCGTCCGACGCCAGCACCACCCAGCCGCGCTGGGTGTGCACCCTCACCACCTGCAAGCCCATGGTGTGGCCACCCACATGGTGCAGGCTCAAGCCGGGCGCGATCTCTTCGTCACCATCGTGAAAGCAGGTGCGGTCCTGGTAGACGCGCTGCACCATGGCCGTGACGTCTTGCACATCAAAGGGAAAGCGCATCACCTTGTGGCACATGCAGCGGCCCGTGGCAAAAGCCATTTCCTTGTCCTGCAAGTGATAACGCGCACCTTGGAACAAATGGTTGTTGCCCGCATGGTCGTAATGCATGTGCGTGATGATCACGTCTTGCACCGCCGCTGGGTCGATGTCCAGCATCTTGAGCCCCTCAGAAGGGCAGCGCAGAAATTCGCGCCCGCGCTGTTGAGCCATTTCCTTGGAAAAGCCGGTGTCCACCACCCAGACTTTTTGGCCGTGGCGGATGACCCAGACAAAGTAATCCAGCGGCATGGGCACATCATGGCTGTCGCCGCCTATGAAGTTGTCGGGCGAGCGGCGCATGTGGTGCGCGTACTTGATGGCGTAGATTTCGTAGTTCGGAATGGGGCTCACAGCGTCTCCAGGGGGGGGTTATGCGCGGGCTTGAACCACGGGGTCAAACAGCGCTTGCATCTCGTTTTTCTTGACTTTGCCAGTGTTGGTCAGGGGCAGCTCGCTCTCTTGAAGAACCTTCAAGCTGTGCGGGCGTTTGTAGCGGGAGAGCTCTTTTTGACAGTGCGCACGGATGATGTCTAAATCAATGGTCTGCTCACCGCGGGGCACCAAGATCGCGCCAAACAACTCATCGAGGTCGTCGTTCATCAAGGGCACGCAATAGGCCGCCAGCACCTCGGGGCGACGCATCAGGACTTCTTCAACCTCCACCGGCGAGACGTTCATACCGCCAGACTTGATCATTTCCTTGATGCGGCCTTTGAAGAAAATATGGCCGGTCTCGTTGACCGTGCCCAGGTCACCCGTTTTAAAAAAACCGGCCGCATCAAAGGCCTCTCGCGTGCGTTCGGGATCGTTGAGGTACTCGCGCATCACATAGCCCTTGACCCGGATTTCCCCAACCTCGCCCACCGGGCAAAGCAATTCGGTGGCGGGGTTCACAATGCGCGCCTCTACGCTTTCGAGCGGCCGGCCCACGCTGTTCAGCCGCAGCGCCAAGGGCTCGTGGGCGTCCGTCACCGAGCAATTGCCGTAGGTTTCCGTGAGGCCATAGATGTTGCAGATATCACGCAGCCCCACATCCACCAAACGCTGGATCTGCAAGGGCGTGCCAATGGTGGCCCCTCCCCGCAGGGTCTTGAAGCGGTCGGCATGGAATTCGGGGTGGTTGAGCAAGGCCTCGGCCATGTTGGGCGTGCCGTAAAACAAGCTGCAACGCTCAGTTTCAATCAGGTGAAAAGCCTGCACGGGGTCAAAGTGCTCCTGCAACACAATGCAGCCCCCGTGGGTGAACAGGTTGAACAGCGCGTTCTCGCAGCCCAGCCCCCAGAACAAGGACACGGCCAGCCACAGCCTGTCGTGCTCGCTGACATGCTGGCGCTGGCCAATTTGCCACATGTTCTCGATCAATGCGTAGTGCTGCAACACCACCCCTTTGGGGTTGGCGGTGGATCCTGATGTGTAGAGGATGTAGGCCACGTCAGCCGGCAAGACCTCGCTCTTGGCCAGAGCCACGGCAGACAACTCGGCCGCTGTAGGCGCTTGCATCCAATCGGCCCAGCTTGACTCGCCCTCATTGGCGCTTACCTTGTTGGCATCGCCAACGATGAGCAAGTGCTTTAACGCAGGCAATGCCTCAGGCGTGCTGCGGATCTCAGCCAGCATCTGGCGATAGTCTTGCTTGAGAAACCGGCCGGTGGTGACCAGCAGGCAAGCTTCGCTGTGGCCCAGCACATAGGCCAACTCGCGCGCCGTCACCCAGGTGTTGACGCCCACCATGACCGCGCCTATGGCGCAAATCGCAAAGTCGGCGACCACCCACTCGACGCGGTTGCCCATCAAAATGGCGACCTTGTCACCCTTGCGAATGCCGTGGCGCAAGAGGCTGGCGGCCAGTGCATCCACGGCAACCGCCAATTGCGCAAAGGTCATGCGCTAACCCTCTGCCACCAAGGCCTCCCTGTGCGGAAAGCGCCTTGCCATTTCCGACACCAAGGCCCCAATGGTTCGGCTGACAGGCGGTGTCGGTGGGGTCATTTCGGGCAACACAACTTGCTTATGGATCAAAGTGTTTGAAGTATATGGAGGGCAGGGGTTCTTTTCTGTCGCACGAGCGGCTACCGAGGGCAATTCCCTAGTCCGTCTCTTGGCGCATCACTGCGAATGCGACAGCAGCAGCCAATGTCATCTGATATTCTGACTATTTGAAAAACAGTTAACCAACTTCCGGAGATAAAAAATGAGCAAGCATGTGGGCTTTATTGGCTTGGGCGCCATGGGCACGCCAATGGCCGAACGCCTGTTGAACGATGGCTACACCCTGACGATTTTTGATGTCAATGCCGCTGTGGCACAGGCGCTGGCCGCCAAAGGCGCGCATGTGGCGGCCTCGCCCCAGGCCGTGGCTGATGCGGTGGAAACTGTGCTCATTTCTCTGCCCACGCCAGACATCGTCAAGCAGGTCACCACGGGGCCAGCAGGTCTGATTCACGGCAGCAAAGTCAAAACAGTGGTGGACTTGTCGACCACCGGCAGCAGCATGGCGCAATGGGTGCACGCCGCTCTGGCGGTCAAGGGCGTTGAGTTTGTAGATTCCCCTGTGTCGGGCGGGCGCGGCGGCGCCATTGCAGGCACTTTGGCCGTGATGGTTTCGTCGCAAACCGCGACCTATGAGCAGCTGACGCCGATTCTGAAAAACATTGGCAAGCTGTTTTTCATTGGCGACAAGCCCGGCATGGCGCAAACCATGAAGCTGGCCAACAACCTGCTGTCGGCCGCCGCCATGGCTGCCACCTCCGAGGCCATAGGCATGGGCGTCAAAGCCGGTCTCGATCCCAGCATCATGATCGACGTGATCAATGCGGGCAGCGGCATGAGCACGGCCAGCCGCGACAAGTTTCCCCGCGCCATCTTGCCGCGCAAGTTTGACTACGGCTTCACCACCGCACTGATGTACAAAGACGTGCGCCTGTGCATGCAAGAGAGCCAGGATTTGGGGGTGTCCATGCCCGTGGCCAACGCGGTGCGCGACATGTGGCAGAAGACGAATGACGATTTCGGCGGTGACCAAGACTTCACCAACATCATCCGCGTGGTCGAGCAATCCATGGGGGTGGAAGTCAAGGGCAAAGCATGAGCAAAGCTGGGCTGAACTTGCGGCGCTTTGTCGACTGTGAGATGCGCTTGGGCGAGGGCCCCCTGTGGTGCCCTTTGACCCAACGCCTGTGGTGGCTGGATGTGGCCGACCCCCATGTGTACTGCGCCGACAGCCAAGGCCAGTTGCTTCACCAATGGAAGGTGCCCAAGTACCCAGGCTCCATGGCCTTGCGTCCAGATGGCAGTGTGCTGCTGATGTCTCGCCACGGACCTGCGGTGCTTGAACCCAGCAATGGGTCGGTGCAGCCCTTGGAGATCCCAGGTTTGGCCCTGGGCGATACCCGCTTCAATGACGGCAAGTGCGACCGCTTGGGCCGATTCTGGTGCGGCACCATGGACAAGCGCATAGAGCGGCCCATTGGCTCGCTCTACCGCATGGACGGGCTGCAGCGCCTCAGCGAGATGGACGCCTCCTGGGTCACCCTGGCCAACGGCATCGCCTGGAGCCCGGACAACCGCACCATGTATTTTGCCGACACCACGGCCTTGTGCATTTATGCCTACGACTACGACCTGGCCCAAGGCAGCGTGGCCAACCGGCGGGTCTTTGCCCGCTTCGCACCCGGCCTGGGCGGGCCAGACGGCTTGACGGTGGACGCCCAAGGGGGCCTGTGGTGCGCCATGTACGACCGCGCGGCCATAGACCATCTGGACCCCCAAGGCCAGTTGGTCGAGCGCATTGAGTTGCCGGTGGCGCAACCCTCATCGGTGATTTTTGGCGGCGCCGACCTGCGCACGCTGTTTGTCACCTCGGCCCGCATGGATTTGATCGAGGCCCAGCTGCACAGCCAGCCCTGGTCAGGTCATGTGCTTTGCTTGGAGCCGGGTGTGGCTGGCCTGGCGGAGCCGCGATGCGCTTTTTGAGCACCTGACCGTGGACTGCGCATTGACGGCCCAGGCTGAAGTTGAAGGGTCTTTTTCATGAAAGATAGCGTATGAAAAACGATTTTCTCGATCCCCACAAGGTGAGCCAAGCATGGCTTTCGCAGCTGGAATCTGCACTGGCAAGCGCCAGCGCAGACACTCTGGCCGCCTTGTTCAACCCGGACTGCCATTGGCGCGATTTGCTGGCCTTTGACTGGGAGATCATCACCCACTCAGGCGCATCGAACGTCAGCTTGGCGCTGGCCAAAGCCGCGGCCTTGCATGCGCCCAACAACTTCCAGGTCAACATGCAGCGCCAGCCGGCCCAATGGGTCAAGCGCGCAGGCCAGGAAACCATAGAAGCCTTTTTCAGTTTCGACACCCAGGTCGGCCCTTGTGAAGGCATCTTGCGGCTTTCAGCGCAGGAGGGGCAAGAAGAGCTCAAAGGCTGGACGCTGATGACCTCTTTGCTTGAAATTGCCGGCCACGAAGAAATGTACAAGCGCAAAGTGGCCGACGACAGCGCCAAAGGCCGAAGCTTTTTAGGTGCCAACTGGCTTGAAAAGCGGGAGAAAGAGGCGCGCTTTGAGGACGAGCAGCCCACCGTGCTGGTCATCGGTGCGGGCCAAGCGGGCTTGTCGATTGCCGCCCGCTTGCGGCAACTGGACATCTCCTGCCTGGTGGTGGACCGCAACGCCAGGGTGGGCGACAACTGGCGCCACCGCTACCGCAGCCTGGTCTTGCACAACCAGCGCTATGTCAACCACCTGCCCTACATGCCTTTTCCCGAGGTGTGGCCAGAATTTTTGCCCAAGGACATGGTGGCCGGCTGGTTTGAATACTATGCCCAAGCGATGGAGCTCAATGTCTGGAGCAGCACCGAGTTCATCACGGCCAGCTACGACCAGGCCTCGGCGCAGTGGCAAGCGCAGCTGGTCCATGACGGCGTAGAGCGCCAGCTCAGGCCCAGGCACATCATCATGGCCACCGGCGTCAGCGCCATCCCAGACCGCAGCCCTGTCGATGGCCTGCAGGACTTCAAGGGCGTGGTGATGCATTCGGCCGACTATTCATCGGCCGCGCCCTGGGTGGGGAAAAACGTGGTGGTGATGGGCACAGGCACCAGTGGCCACGACGTGGCCCAAGACCTGTGTGAAAACGGGGCCCATGTGACCATGGTGCAAAGAAGCCCGACCATGGTTCAGAACGTGTCGCCCACAGCGCAACTGCCCTACGTGATCTACGGCAAAGAGGTCTCGGTCGAGGACTGCGACCTGATCGCAGTCGGCACGCCCATGGCCTTGTACCGCGCCGCCAACCGCCACTATTTGGAATTGGCAAAGGAGCTGGACAAACACACCCACGAGGGCTTGACCGAGGCCGGCTTTCGCCTCAACAAGGGCGAGGACGGCAACAACTGGCAAACCATGTACCTCACCCGGGGCGGCGGCTACTACTTCAACGTAGGCTGCTCCGAGCTGATCGCCCAAAAAAGAATACAGCTGGTGCAGGCCAGCGACATTGAACACTTCGAGGATGCGGGTGTGCGGCTGAAGTCAGGCGCTTTGTTGCCTGCAGACCTGGTGGTCACGGCCAAAGGCTATTTGGGCCAGTCCCAAATGGTCGACAAGCTTTTTGGGCAAGAGATGGCCGAGCGCGTGGGGCCCATCTGGGGCATCGATGCGCGCACCCAAGAGCTGCGCAACATGTGGAACGCCACGCCGCAGCCTGGCCTGTGGTTCCACGCGGGCAGCTTTGCGCAGTGCCGGATTTTGTCCAAATACCTGGCACTGCAAATTCAGGCCGCCGAATTGGGATTGCGCAGGCATTAAAGACCGGGGCTGTGCCCAGGTGTCCTTCACACACATACTTTCAAGGTGATTTTGATGATTGAGTTGCAAGGTCTTTGGCGGCTGGACGAAGCGCGGTCTTGGGACGTGAACGGGCAGGCCCTGCCTGCGCCCTATGGCTCCAATCCCATCGGGCAAATCGCGTTTTCAAACGACCGGATGCTGGCGTCGCTCTGCAACGGCGACGCCGTGGTGACGCGCAAGCGCGACTACATGTCTTATGGCGGCGTCTTCAGCTTTGAGGGCGGGGTGCTCGATTGCTTGGTGGACATCTCGTCCGACGCCCACCGGATAGGCCAGCACGAGGTGCGGCAGGTCTCGGTGGTGGGCAGCCAGATCATGCTCAGGCCGCCGGCCCGCCTCTACGGCGACCGCATGGAGCAACGGGAGTTGCTGTGGAGCAAAGTCTGGTCGCCCTGAGCTTGCTGCCCAGCCCCCCATTGGTATTCAACCCACTTTGACACAAGGCGTTTGACGTGAAGACCTACGACCACTTTATCGACGGCGAGTATGTCCAGCCCCTGGGCGGCCAATGGCTGGACAGCATGGACCCTTACAAAGGCCAGCCCTGGGCCCAGATCGCCCGCGGCGACGCCCGCGACGTGGACCGCGCCGTGCAAGCGGCCTCCCGCGCCATGAGCTCTGGCCCCTGGGCCAGCATGACGGCCACCCAACGCGGCAAGCTCATGCTCAAGCTGGCCGACCTGGTGGCGGCCAATGCCGAACGGCTGGCCGAAATCGAGGTGCGCGACAACGGCAAGCTGCTGGCAGAAATGCGCGGCCAGCTCAACTACCACCCAGAATGGTGGCGCTACTTTGGCGGCTTGGCCGACAAGATAGAGGGTGCTGTCATGCCCATAGACAAGCCGGACATGATGGCCTTTACCCGGCACGAGCCGGTGGGCGTGGTGGGCGCGCTGACCGCCTGGAACTCGCCCCTGCTGTTCATCGCCTGGAAGTGCGCGCCCGCCATTGCCGCTGGCTGCACCGTGGTCGTCAAGCCCAGCGAGTTCGCGTCGGTTTCCACGCTGGAGTTCGCCGCGCTCACGCGGGAGGCGGGCTTTCCCAATGGCGTGTTCAACGTCGTCACCGGGCTGGGCGCCGAAGCCGGATCGGCCTTGGTCGACCACCCCGATGTCGCCAAAATCACCTTCACCGGCTCGGACGCCACAGGCGCGCGCATTTACGCGCAGGCCGCCAAAACCATGAAGCGGGTGGCGCTGGAGCTGGGCGGCAAGTCCCCCAACATCGTGTTTGACGACTGCGACTTGGACAAGGCGGCCGCCGGTGCCATTTCGGGCATTTTTGCGGCCACCGGTCAGACCTGCATCGCGGGCTCGCGCCTGCTGGTGCAAAACTCCATCAAAGACGTGTTCACCCAAAAAGTGGCGGCCCTGGGCGCCTCGGCCCGCAAGGGCGACCCCATGCGGGCAGACACCAACATTGGTCCGGTCACCACGCCTGCGCAGTTCCAAAAAATCATCGACTACATGGCGATCGCCGAGGGTGAGGGCGCGCGCTGCATCTTGGGTGGCGGGCCGGCGCAGCCCTCGGCCGAGCTGACCGGCGGCCAGTTTGTCGAGCCCACCATTTACACCGACGTCACGCCCCAAATGCGCATTGCCCGCGAGGAGGTGTTTGGCCCGGTGCTCTCCATCATCGGCTTTGAAGACGAGGCCGAGGCGATCGCCATTGGCAACGACACCATCTACGGCCTGGCTGCGGGTGTGTGGACCCGGGACATAGGCCGGGCCATGCGCATGTCCAAGGCCTTGAAAGCCGGCACGGTGTGGGTCAACACCTACCGCGCGATCAGCTACATGATGCCTTTTGGTGGCATGAAGCACTCGGGCATAGGCCGGGAAAGCGGCATCGAAGCGGTCAGGCAGTACCTGGAAACCAAGAGCGTCTGGATGTCTTACTCCGAAGACGCGCCGGCCAACCCCTTCATCATGCGCTAAGAGCCTGGCCCTGCAGGCGCACAGCGCCTAGCGGGGCGAGACCAGCCAACGACCCGTGGTGTGACCGGCTTCTACCGCCAGGTGAGCTTGGGCCACTTCGCTCAGGGGCAGCTTGCGCTCGATCACGGGCGTGACCTGGCCGCGCTGCATCAGCACCAGCACGTCTTCAAGCTGGCGGCGGGAGGTGCTGGTGACCGACAGCAAAGACTGGTTTTTCAGGAAAAACTGCGCCGGGTTGAAGGGCACAAAGTCGCCATTGAGCTGCCCAATCATCAGCCAGCGCCCCTGAATCCCCAGGCTCTTGCGCATGTCGTCAAACAAGAGGGTGCCCACGTTGTCGACGATCACGTCCACACCTCGGCCTTGGGTCAACTCACGCACCAAGGGCGCAAAAGGCTCGCCCCGTGCGTGCAGCACCACCTCGTGGGCGCCCATTTGGCGAATCAAGTCCACCTTGTCGGCCGAGGTGGTCTGCGCCAGCACGCGCGCGCCAGCCAGGCGCGCCACTTGAATGGCGTGCAGGCCCAGGCCGCCGCCGGCGCCGGTCACCAGAACGGTTTCGCCCATTTGAACCTTGCCCACATCTCGAATGGCATTCAAGACCGTGCCCACCGCGCAGGCGGCGACTGCCGCGTGGTCCAGGTCCACGCCATCGGGCACCTGGGCAATGCAATCGGCAGAAATGGCCAGGTACTCGGCGTAGCCGCCCACCAGCCCCACATCGCCGAGAAACACGCGCTCGGTGCACAGCGGCTCAAAGCCCGAGCGGCAGAACCTGCAGTGACCGCAAATGTAGGAGCGCTGCGTCGTGGCCACCCTGTCCCCCAGCTTGAAGCCCCGCGCATGCGAGCCCAGCGCCACCACCGTGCCCGCCACCTCATGGCCAAGCACGCAGGGCAAGCGCACGCCGGCCTTGAGGGTGCCGTTGCGGGTCAGCACGTCATGAAAGCACACGCCGCAGCTGTGCACCTCCAGCACCACTTCATGGGCTTGGGGCTCAGGATCGGGCAGATCGACATGCACCAAGGCGGACACACCGCCGGGCTGGTTCACCATCACAGCTTTCATGGCACAAGACCCTCCACTGGTTTGAATTTCAGCACCGTGTGCTCAGTGCCGCTGACCCGCTCGAACACCGGCTGCACCTTCATGCCTATGACCATCTGGGCGGTGGCAACCCCGACCAGGTTGGAAAAAAACTGCACGCCGTTGTTCAGGCGCACTTGCACCACCGAATACGGCACCTCTGCGGCAAAGCCCGGCCAGTAGGCCTTGTGAAAGGTGCAAAAAGACACCACCACACCCGCGCCATCGGCGTCCAGCCACTCGCAGGCTTCGCTGTGGCAGTGCGGGCAATAGCGCGACGCTGGAAAGCGCGGCGACTGGCAATCGCTGCAGGTCTGCAGCAGCAAGCGGTTCTGGCCCAAGCCCTGCCAAAAGCGCGCGTTGAAGGGGTCGGCCACATCAGGCAGTGGCTTGCCCACGGAGGATGGAGGGGCGGGCTTATCGCTCATGGGTGGTGTAGACAATGGAGCTGACCACCGGGGCGGCCGCCATGTAATGAACAAACTCGGCCCCGGGCACCTGGCGCTCGCCGCACTGGCCGCGCAACTGGCGCACCGCCTCCACATTGAGGGCCCAGCCCTGCATGTAGGACTCTGACAAATGCCCGCCTGAGGTGTTGGTGGGGAACTGCCCGCCCAGCTTGAGCCGACCGTCTTGAACGAAGGAGCCGCTTTCCCCCACGGGGCAGTAGCCAAAGCCCTCCAGGCTGAACATGACCGTGGGCGCAAAGTTGTCGTAGACCATCAAGGCGTCCACATCGGCGTGCGAAATACCCGCCTGCGCGAAGGTCTGCTCGGACGCCTGCTTCATGGGTTCATGCCAAAAATCCTCGGGCGGAAAAGCCGAGTCCACGAAGCGTGAGCGCTGCGCGAAGGCTGCCAGCTGCACAGGCTTTTGGCGCAGGTCCCGCGCACGGTCGGACAAGGTCATGATCATGGCCACCCCGCCGTCATTGATGAGGCAGTAGTCCAGCAGGCGCAAGGGCTCGCACACAAAACGGGCGTCCAAATACTCGTCCAGACCAAAAGGGGTGCGCTTGACCGCCTGCGGATTGAGGCTGGCATGGTGTCTAAAGGCCATGGAGACTTCGGCCATTTGCTCGGGCCGGGTGCCGTACTGCGCCATGTGGCGCTGCCACATGAGCGCGTGGAAAGCGCCGGGCGAAGTCATGCCATAGGGAAACCACAGCCCTGCGCCGCCGCTGCCGTAGTTGTCGCTGTCGCCGCCATAGCGCGCGCCTGCCGATTTGCCATTGTTGCCATAGACCAAGGCCACGGTTTTGGCCAGGCCGGCCTGCAACACTGCGGCCGCAGTTTGGATGCAAATGCCGCTGAAGCGCCCGTGACCGGGCGTGGTCAAGGTGTACTGCGGGTTGATGCCGCACAGCTCGGCAAAGCGTTGGTAGTCGGGGATGCGGTTGAGAATCAGGCCGTCGATGTCTGAAAAATCCAGGCCAGCATCGGCCAAGGCGTCTTTCAGGGCCCACAAACCGAGGTCGTAGGCGTCCATGTCAGGCATGACCCCGTAACGGGTGTTGCCCACACCGACCACACTGGCGCGCAAAGAAGAGGTGCTCATGGGAGGCTTAAAACTGGTAGCGGCGCAAACCGCCATCGACAGGGATCAAGGTGCCCGTGATGTAGCTGGCGAGGTCTGAGGCCAAAAAACACACCAAGTGGGCCATGTCTTCGGGCTGTCCATAACGGCGCATGGGAATGTGGTTGTCGATCTGGTCTTGGCGAAAAGCGGGCGAATGGTTGCGCTGTATCTGCTCAGAGTCAATGTGCCCCGGCGGAATGCAATTGACCGTGATGCCGTGCGGCCCCACCATGCGCGAAAAGCCTTTGGCCCAGCTGTGCAAAGCCGCCTTGGCGCAAAACGCACCATTGACCTGGTCGGGCTCGCTTTTGCCGGTGATGTTGATGATGCGGCCCCAGTGCCTGGCCATCATGTCGTCAATGAACACCTCCGCCAGTTGCCTGGGCCGCTCGAAATTCAGGGCCATGGCCTCGACCCAACTGGACTCGGGCACGTGCAATTGCTTGAAGGGGCGCGAGCCGCCAGCGTTGTTGACCAAAATATCAATGCCGCCTACATCCTGCATCACGCGCTCATGGAGGCGCTGCACCGACTGCGGGTCGACCAAGTCGTCGCTGATCACCAAGGGCAGCTGGCCGGTGTCGCGCTGTATGTCTTGGGCCACTTTGTCCAGCAGTTCGGCTCGCCTGGCGGTCAGCACCAAGTTCACGCCTTCGCGGGCCAGCGCGTGTGCAATGCCCACGCCAATGCCTGTGCTGGCGCCGGTGAGCAAGCAACGCTTGCCTTCTAAATTCAGATTCACAAAAGACCCTCCAGGCAGACCCCGGCGCCAGGCCGGGGCAGGGTTGATGGGCGACTTAAATTTTCATGTCGGCAAACACTTCGCGGGCCAGGCGAAATGAATCGACCGCGACAGGCACGCCGCAATACATGCCGGTTTGCAAAAAGATTTCTGCAATTTCTTCTTTGGTCACGCCGTTGTTGATGGCGCCGCGGATATGAACTTTCAATTCGTGCGGGCGGTTGAGCGCAGCCAACAAGCCCAGATTGAGCATGCTGCGGGTTTTGAGTTCCAGGCCGGGACGGGTCCAGATGCTGCCCCACGCACCTTCGGTGACGTATTCCTGCAAAGGCTGGCTGAATGCGTCTGCATTTTTGAGGGCGTTGTCCACATACTCATTGCCCAGCACCTTGCGACGAACGGCCAAACCTTTTTCAAAAACTTCTTTGTTCATAGTGATCTCCAAAACTAAAAAAATACCCACACACAAGTTCAATGGATGTTCTGAAATAAATCAGCCAACCCACACAAAAATACCTCTCAAATTCTAAGTCTGCGCCCCGCAAACGGAGAGCGGGAGAACCAGCAGTTGGCCCCACGCATGTCTTCCAAGCGCCTTGATTCAGCCCGCCTCTTGCGGGCTTTGAGAAAGGGCAGCCGGTGTGGGGCCCAACCGGTCAGTGACCGTGAGCGATGGTTTCCCCGCCGTCCACCACCAAGGTCACACCGGTGATGAAGCTGGCCTCTTCTGAATGCAAAAACAAGGCGGCATGGGCCACGTCCCAGCCCGTGCCTTGCTTGCCTTTGAGGGGAATGCGGCGGTCGCGGTCGGCCACCACATCTTCACGGCGCTGGCCTTTGGCCACCCTGTTTTCAATGGCCATGGGCGTGTTCATCAAGCCAGGCAAGATGGCATTGACCCGAATGCCATGCTTGGCATGGGCCGCGGCCATGTTTTCGGTCATGGCGTTGAGCGCGGCTTTCATGGTCTTGTAGCCCAGCAAGGGGTAGGCCTGGATGGAGGCCACCGACGAAATGCTCACAATCGAGCCGTGGCCTTGCTCGAGCATGAAGGGCAGCGCATGTTTGGCGGCAAACCAGGCGCTTTTGAGGTTAACGGCAAAGCTGGCGTCAAAAGCCGCCTCGGTGAGGACATCCGCAGTGGCGTCGCCCAGCGCCAAGCTGCCGCCAATGTTGTTGTGCACGATATCGATTCGGCCGTGCGCTTGGTGGACCTTCGCAATCACGCCTTGCACGTCTTTTTCTTGCGTTTGGTCCACCTGCAAAGCGTCGGCGGCACCACCCGCCTGGCGAATCAAATCAGCCGTTTCCTGCGCAGACGCCAGGTCCCGGTCCACCACCCAGACATGGGCCCCTTCTCTGGCCAACACCAAGCAGGTGGCGCGCCCGTTGCCCACGGTCAGCCCCGGTGTTTGACCGCCTCCAAAAACCACGGCAATTTTGCCGGCGACTCGATTTGCCATGAATACTCCTGAAGTGTTTCAAATAGGCGCTGCCAGCAGCGTCTTGACCAAGCCGGTGTCTGCGATCACGGTGGCCTGCAGCAGCCGCAGACCGGCTGGCGTGCGGCTGCACACAAAGTCGTAACGGCCCACACTGAAGAGGCGGCTCATGCCCTCCAGATTGGTTTGAAACAAGCTGTAGCTGGCCTGGAAATGCAATTGATGGGCGCTGTCCTGCAGCACCTGCGGCAGCCCAATGACATGGCGCGCCCAATGAAAATTGTGCTCATTGACGTTGCGGTAAGACTGTATGCGGTCGCTGAGCATGTCGCGGTTGTCACACCACATCAAGGCCGCAGGCAAGCCCATTTCTTCGTTTTCCCGCGAGCAGACTTTGTACTCCGCTTGCGGCTCAAACAGCAGCGTCCATTCCTCGAGCTTGTCTTGGTCCAGCAGCAAACCGTACTCGGACAGAAACGACATCGCCTCCCACATGGCCTGGGCGTTCATCGAATGCCTCCCTCAGGCTCCACGCCCATTAACTCGGACCAGTAGGACCAAAACCCGCGGATCGGGGTTTCGGTGACCCGGTGCTCCAAGTCGCTCAAGGGGCCTAAGCCGCCCATTTCCACCAAGCTGTGGTCCAGGGTTTCACGCCGCGTGGCTTTTTGCACAATCTCTATGGCTTCGCCGTCTTCCATGCTCACCAGCCCCGCAGGACCCACCAGGTTGGCGCTGATCAAGCGATGGCGCACCATCTCCTCGGTGTCGTCCTCGTAGCCAAAAAGCGTCTGGAAGATTTCGTGCGAGTCCACGCCCTTGGGCCGGATCTGTCGGCTGCTCAAGCTGTTGTTGATCTGGATGATGATGGCGTTGGGGAAAAAGGTGGGCGTGGCCAGGTTCAAGCCGTCGGCAAATTCGGGGCGGTAGTCCAAAATTTTGAGGTCTGACAGCCGCATGCGGTCGAGCTCCACGCCCTTGATGCCCGCGTAGGCTTCTGTGGCCTGACTTTGGGTGTCTGAGTTGCTGAAGGCGTAGTTCATGTTGTGGCGGTGTCTATCGTCCATGCGCACCCCGCCTTTTTGGGTGGCACGGTCCACGCCGTAGGTCACAAAAAACTCGTGCAGCAAACTGGCGTGGTAGGTGTCGCGCAGGTTTTCTGCGTACAGCTTCCAGTTGCCCTCAATGTGTTGCCGCGTGTAGCCCAAAATCTTGATCGGCTTGTGCATGAAGCGCTTGATCATGCTGGTGCCAAACTCACCCAAGTAAGACTCAATGGACTCGGCCTCGTCGGAAAAAGTGCCGAATAAAACGCCGTGGTAGTTGGCCAAGCGCAGCGCTTTGGGGTGGTGGGCCTGCACATCGAAATCGGCAGGCATGCCGCCTTGGCCTTTCAAGCCCCGCCTGAAGGGAACCCCTTCGAGCTTGCCCTGCGTGGAGTAAGACCAGCGGTGGTAAATGCAGACATGGCTGGTTTTGCAATGGCCCGCCACCTCGCGCACGATTTGCGCGCCTCGGTGGCTGCAGCGGTTGACGAACGCATGGAGTTGGCCGTCTTGGTCGCGAGAGACCACGACCGGCGTGTCGCCCACCCAGGTGGTTCTGAAGTCGCCGGGCTTGGGCACCTCGGCCTCAAAGGCCAAGTAACTCCAGCACTTGCCCCGAAACACCTGCTCCATTTCCCGCTGGTAGAGCTCCGGGTCGTGGTAGACCGAAAAGGGGATGCGGGAATAGTCTTTGCGAGGCCAGTCGATCTTCATAGCAATCTCCTTCCAAAGGGCCAGACCCGCCTCAGGCAAACTGCACTGGCATGGGGTGGCGAGCTGCGCCAGGTCGCAGCTCGGGCTGCGTCAAGCCCGGTGACGGAGCGTCTCAAGCGCCGGGATACTCTTCGTCAGTGACGGCGCTGCCCCAAGCTGTGTGGCCAATGGAGGTGGCGGTGTGCAGCATGTAGCTGCCTGCGGCGGCGCCGTGCCAATGCCGCTCTTGTGGAGATATCCACACCACATCGCCGGCCCGGATGCTCTTGGGTTCTTGGCCGTCGAGGCAGACCCAACCATGGCCGGCAATCACGTTGAGCATTTGGCCATGCTCATGCTGGTGCCAATGGGTGCGGCCACCAGGCGTGAAAAACACGTTGTTGATGGTCACGTTGTCTGTGGTGGGCATGATGGGGTCGCCCCATACGGTGCCCGTGCAGTTGCTGGTGCGCGATTCAGAAACGGCGCCTTCTTGGCGTGCGTGGAAAACTTTCATGTGCGGCTGTCTCTCAGAGGGTTGCAACAAAAACATGCGTGAACCGGCGTGCAATCTTCATGGGCCACATGGCAGCCTGTGTTGCACTCCAAAAATATTAGCATACGAACCATTTGCCCCTGGCCCGTCCACTCAGTCGGCGCTGACCTCGACAACGATCTTGCCCACATGCACATCGGCGAGCATGGCTTGCAGGGCCTCGGGCGTCTGCTCAAAGGGCAGGACGCGGTCTATCAGCGGCACGATGCGGCCCTCGGCGACCCAGGGCAGCACATCGCGCACAAAGCCACTGACGGTGGCCTCGCGCTGGGCGGCTGTGCGCATGGCGTTGCTCACGCCAAAGATCTTGAGCCGCTTGCGATGAAGGGCCGCCAAATCCAGCTCGGCCTTGAAGACGCCGTCGACATAACCCACAACGGCCAGCCGCCCCATGTAGCCCAGGCTGGCCAGGCAGGCGGGGAAGGGCGTGCCACCGACCGAGTCAATCGCCAAATTCACGCCGGCAGGCCCGGCGAATGCGGCGACCTCGTCGATGAAATCACCGCCCCGGGTGGCAATGCCCAGGTCAAGTCCGAGCTCGCGCAGTCGATCGAGTTTGGCAGGTGAGCCCGATGTGCCGACCACGCGGGCCCCCAGCGCCTTGGCGATTTGCAGGCAGGCCACACCCACGCCCGAGGCGATGCCGGCCACCAGCATGGTTTCGCCTTTTTGCAGCGCGCCCTCGACCATCACCATGTCGTAGGCCACCCAGGCCGCAATGGGCAGGGCGGCCGCGGCGTGCCAGCTCAGGTTGGCAGGCACGTGCATGGCGTCGCGCTGATCGATGAGCGCCAACTCGGTAAAGCCGCCTGTGGCCCGCCCCATGACCCGGTCGCCGGGGGCGAAGCGCACGACGCCTTCGCCCACCGCTTCGACCACCCCGGCGGCCTCAATGCCCGCCACCTTGAAACGCGCCGCCTGCTTAGGCAGGTGCACAAACTCACCCCTGTTCATGGCCGCACTGCGAACGCGAACGCGCATCTGGTGAGGCCCTGGCTCGGGCTGGGCCATCTCTTGTGGGCTCAGCGTCAAATCCGTGGTGTCCAGCATCCAGGCTTTCATTGTTTGTCCCATTCCATGTTGGTTGAATCAAAATTTATTGTCGCAAATCCGATGGCGCCAAGCCCCACAGCGGACTGCAGTTGCGCCAACCAGTCTTGCCCTTTGGCGCGGGCGGGCGCATCCATCCTCGATCGCCACGCACCTTGGGCAGCCCATGTTTCTGGGGTAACCTCCCTAGCCAAGCCACCTGTCCGTGTGCCTCTAGGAGGAAATGCATGGCCTGGCTGGGCCACCCTTGAATTTGGAGTTTTCATGACAAGTCGATCCGTCTTGGATGGTTTTTCTCTGCAGGGCAAGACCGCCTTGGTCACAGGCGCCGGGCAAGGCATAGGCCGGGCCATTGCCTGCACCCTGGCCCAGGCCGGCGCCTTGGTCGCTTGCCTGGACCGCAATGCACAAGGGCTGCAAGAGACAGTGGCCTTGATTCATCAAGAACAAGGCCAAGCCATCTCCTTGGTCGCCGATGTGTCCTCGGAGGAGCAAACCCAGGCCGCAGTGGCTCAATTGGGCACTCACTCACCTGGCCTACATGTGCTGGTCCATGGCGCGGCGGCGGCCGATCCCAGTGGCACGGTGGTCGACACCTCCCTGGCCGACTGGAACCATGCGATGGCGGTCAACCTGACCGGCGCTTTTTTGGTGAGCAAGGTCGCCATTCCGGTGATGGCGCGCAGCGGCGGGGGCTCGGTGGTGCTCATAGGCTCACAGCTGGGGCGTGTCGGCTCCTCCAGGCGCGCGGTGTACTGCGCCATCAAGGGCGGCTTGCTCAACCTGGCCCGCGCCATGGCCATAGACCACGCGCCAGAAGGCATACGCGTCAACACCTTGTCGCCTGGCGCCATAGAGACCGACCGCATGGTGCTGCGCTTTGGCTCCATGGCGCAGGCACGCGAAGTGCTGGCGCCTTTGCACCTGAGCGGGCGGCTGGGAACTGCCCATGAAATTGCCATGGCCGCGCTCTATCTGGCCAGTGACGCGTCGTCCTTCATGACGGGCGCCGACATGCTGGTCGATGGTGGATACACCGCCCGTTAAAAGCAAAACCCACCATGAAAGTGAATTACGATTTTTCTGGGCGCGTGGTCTTGGTGGCCGGCGCCGGCTCAGGCATAGGCTTGGCCATGACGCGCGCCTGCCTGGAGGCCGGCGCCACGGTGCTGGCCAGCGACCTCAAGGTGCAAGCCCTGACCGAGCTCAATCACCCACGCTGCGAGGTGGCACAGCTGGACATCACAGACTCGGGCGCCGTCAACCGTTATGTGCAAGCGCAACACAGCCACTTGGGCCGCTCAGGCCGCATAGACGCGGCCGTGCTGGCCAGCGGCATTCAACAGCGCATCGCCGTGGAGGCCATGACCGATGCCGATTGGCAACGCCACATTGATGTGAACCTCACCGGTATTTTTTACATGGTGCGTGCGCTGTTTCCGGTGATGAAGCAGCAGCGCTATGGCGCCATGGTGGTGTTCACCTCGGGCCTGGCGACCCAAGGCTGGCCGGGCGCCACCGCCTATGGCGCCTCCAAGGCCGGGCTGATTGCGCTGGTCAAGTCAGCGGCGATGGAGCTCAAAGACTACGGCGTGCGCATCAATGCTGTTTCGCCTGGCATCACCAACACGCCCTTGTTCACCGACAGCGCCTCGCCGCAAGAAGTGGCCATGTATGAAAACTCGCTGGGTGTGTCAGAGCCGCAAGAGGTGGCGCCCATGTTGATGCATTTGATCTCTGATGGCGCAGCCAGCATCAGCGGCAATGTGCTCGAGCGCAGGATGATTCCCAAAAAGCAGTAGTTTTTGGCTCAGGCCTGCTGCAGCTGCCCCAACTCGTACACGCTCACATCCGTGGTGACCAAGCCAAGCGGAAAGCGTTTGCCCGCCAAATAGTCGTCCATGCAGCGCAGCAGCAGCGGGCTGCGGTGGCGGTCGGCGCAGGCCCGGATCTCGTCGGGCGTCATCCAGACGGTGCGCACAATGCCCTCGTCGAGTTCGCGGCCCACTTGCAACTGGCCCAGCTCGCCGCAAAAAGCAAAGCGCAGGTAGGTGATGTCCTCGGGGGGCGAGCCGTCCAGGGATTGCTTTTCAAAGCGTGAGAGGTACACGCCCACCAAGGCCGTGGGCTGGAACAGGTGGGCGGTTTCTTCCAGGGCTTCGCGGGCGCAGCCCTCAATGGGGCTCTCGCCCGGGTCCAGGTGACCGGCCGGGTTGTTGAGCTTGAGGCCGTCGCGGGTGAGCTCTTCGACCAACATGAATTGGCTCTGGCCGTCTTGCTGGCGCTCAATGATGGCGGCCACGGTGACACTGGGTTTCCAACGTTCTTGCATTTGGCGATTATCTGCCGCAGTTGTGACAGCCCCAAGGCTGGTGCACGCGCCTTAGAGGCCGGCCGAAAAACTCTCACGCAAAAAAGCCACCAAGGCCTGCACGGCCGCGGGCACTTGGGGCGACCAGGGGCGCAGGGCGTAAATGCGGTCGCCAAAAAAGCCTTGCACCTGCCAATCGGCCAGCACAGGCACCAGTTGGGGCCGTCCCGCCAGGCCGTGCTCAGAGGGCAAGCTGAAGTCGGGCAAGAGGCCAATGCCCAGGCCGGCCAGCAGGGCCTCGCGCAGCACCTCGCTGTTGTTGACGCGCAATTTAGGAGACAGGTTCACACCCACTTTGTCGTCGTCGCTGCGGCGCCTGCCTTTGGCCTGCCGCGCAAAAGTCCATTGCCCTTGGCCGCGTTGGCCGCCCAGGTACATGAGGCAGTCGTGCGCGGCCAACTCGCTGGGGTGCTGGGGCACGCCGCGCCTGGCCAGGTAGTCGGGGCTGGCCATCAACAGGGAACGGGTCTCGCACAAGGGCCAGGCCACATGGGTGTCGGGGGGGGTGCTGGTGTGGCGCACCGCCAAGTCAAAACCTTCTTGGGCCAGGTTGACAAAGCGGTCGGTGAGCTCCAGGTCAATGCGGATCTCGGGAAAGCGCGTCAAGAACTCGGCCACGCGCCCGGCCAGGTGCTGGCGGCCCAGGGCCACAGGGGCGGTCAGGCGGATCAGCCCGCGCGGGGCGCCCACCAGGTCGCGCACGGCGGTGTAGCTGTCGCTGATGCGCTCAAACGCCGGTTGCAGCTCGCCCACCAGCTGCTGCCCAGCTTCCGTCAGGCCCACCGAACGGGTGGTGCGGCGCACCAGCGCCACCCCGGCTTGGCGCTCCAGCTCGGTGATGCGCATGCTGGCCGAGGCTTTGGACAGCCCCAGGCGGCGCGCCGCCTCGGTGAAGCTGCGGGTGTCCGAGAGCACTGTCAGCAGGTGCAAGTCGGACAGCAAAGGCGAGAGTTGGTCTGAAGCCATGGCCAGATTATGGATTGTTCAAAATTTTGAACAATGAAGTCAGCTTTAAGGGCGTTATCAAAACCCGGGCTGGCGCCTAAAGTTCATCCCAACTCCAAAGGATATTTCATGACGCAAGCCCAACCCAGCCAGATCGCTCACTTTGTCGCCGGCCAGCTCACCGCAGGCCAAGGCACACGCCGCCAAGACGTGTTCAATCCCGCCACAGGCGCCGTCAGCGGCCAAGTGCTGCTGGCCGACAGCGCCGACGTGAACGCCGCCGTGGCCGCGGCCAAAGCGGCTTTTCCGGCCTGGGCCGACACCTCGCCGCTGCGCCGCTCACGGGTGATGTTCAAGTTTTTGGAGCTGCTCAACGCGCACAAAGACCAGCTGGCCCGCCTGATCACCGCCGAGCACGGCAAGGTGTTCACCGACGCGCAGGGCGAGGTCACGCGCGGCATTGAGATTGTGGAATTTGCCTGCGGCATCACGCAGCTGCTCAAGGGCGACTTCACCGACCAGGTCTCCACCGGCATAGACAACTGGACCTTCCGCCAGCCCCTGGGCGTGGTGGCCGGCATCACGCCTTTTAACTTTCCGGTGATGGTGCCCATGTGGATGTTCCCGGTGGCCATTGCTGCGGGCAACACCTTTGTGCTCAAGCCCAGCCCGCTGGACCCCAGCCCCAGCTTGCTGATGGCCGAGCTGCTCCAACAAGCGGGCCTGCCTGCTGGCGTGTTCAACGTGGTGCAGGGCGACAAAGACGCGGTGGACGCGCTCTTGGTTCACCCCGATGTGCAAGCCATTTCCTTTGTGGGCTCCACCCCCATTGCCAACCACATTTATGAAGTGGGCGCGCGCCACGGCAAGCGCGTGCAGGCCCTGGGCGGCGCCAAAAACCACATGGTGGTCATGCCCGACGCCGACCTGGATCAAGCCGTGGACGCCCTGGTGGGCGCAGGCTACGGCTCGGCCGGCGAGCGCTGCATGGCGATCTC
>Ga0070374_10000139_pt1 | contig 27325 bp, 25 predicted proteins | sample LauGreSuBDMM15SN_2_FD_66374 | JGI IMG/M metagenome (GOLD analysis project Ga0070374, IMG submission 66374) | Freshwater lake microbial communities from Lake Michigan, USA - Su13.BD.MM15.SN (version 4) (version 4) | ecosystem: Environmental > Aquatic > Freshwater > Lake | place: Lake Michigan...
AGCCAAAAACTTGTAGTTCCTATTCGTTTTAATACTGGAAATAAAGATCCTCCAAGCGCAGTATAAGCTAGCATTTTTCTTTTTTCTTTTATTTTACATTTACAATGAAACAATCATTTCAGATTGCTTTCACTGCTTTTATTTTATTGGTATTTTCAATTTTTGCACCTCAGAAAACTTGGGGTCAGGATTGGCATTCAATTAAAATAAAAGTGGTGGATAGCTTAAGTAGTGAGCCTTTATTTGTTGCTACTATTGGTATTGATAAAAATAGGCATTATCACATAAGCGACATACATGGAATGGCAATGATAGATTCTTTACCAGGCAATGAATGTTTGTTGCATGTTTCTTACATTGGTTACCACCATTTTGATGCCAAAATTAAGCTTCCGCTAAAGGAAACTTTTGTGGTGAAGCTATGCATGGAATCGAGTCATTTACACGAGAGCTTAGTGATTGATAAAGGCTATTCTAGCGGTCTAAGCAATGGTATGAATCAACATTTATCGACCGAAGAAATTCAACAAAGGCAAGGACAAAGTATCAGTGATTTGCTGAAAAACATGAATGGCATTACACTCATGAATTCTGCTGGTGGAATATCAAAACCAGTAGTGAGAGGTTTGCATGGGCAGCGTGTGGTAATGTTGCAAGGCAATGCCAGAATGGAAGGTCAGCAATGGGGCGACGATCATGGGGTAGAGTTGGATCCTTTTCAAACCAATGGGGTAGATTTAATAAAAGGAAGCGCTGCAATAGAATATGGGCCAGAAGCGATAGGTGGGGTAATACGTGTTTTGCCTCGACCATGGAAATCATCAAATGGCATTGGAGGTACACTTAACTTACAAGGTTTTAGCAATAACCTTCAAGGTGCAAGTTCGCTGATGTTGGAAGGCAGAATAGGTGCAGAGAGGTACTTTGCTTGGCGCGTGAATGGCAGTGTGCGAAAAGCAGGTGATGCCCATGCCCCAACTTATAACATGAGCAATACTGGGTTTGAAGAAAACAACCAATCCTTTAACATGGTATTTGGCAACAAAAAATGGATTTGGGAAACTGGTATTAGTAGGTTTGCAACTACCCAAGGTATATTTATTGGATCACACCTTGGAAATATAGATGATTTAAATAAAGCCTTACAATCACCTGAGCCATTGATTATTCTTCCATTTACTTATACTATAGGTAGGCCCTATCAAGAGGTGGAGCATGTATTGTTAACCACCCAATGGAGCATACAAATAAGTCCAAAATCGAAGTTTAAATGGCAGTATACCCAGCAAGTAAATAGAAGAAAAGAGTATGATGCGGATAGGTTGTATAACCAAGCTTTGAAGGGTAAGCCTGCAATGGATTTAGAAATACAAAGTTTTACTATGGAGCAAACTTATGAGCGCAAATTTAGAGACCATTGGGCGTTTAAGGCTGGTGCAAGTGAGATGTATCAAAAGAACACAGTTGCCGGCTTGCAATTTATTATTCCAGCCTTTCAATCTTGGTCTGTTGGTACTTATGGTTTGATCCGAAAAGAATGGATAGATGCAAGTTTATCATTCGGGCTTAGGTATGATGCTCGACAATTAAATGTATCAAGATTTACTCGCTACCAAAAGAGCTATGCATACGAACGATTTTTTAATGGGGCCGCTGCTGGTTTAACTTACACTAAAAAGTTTGAGCACAACTATTTGTTGGCAGCCTCCTTGCAAACTGGTTGGCGACCACCAGCGGTAAACGAGCTATACAGCTATGGTTTGCATTATGGGGTGGCAAGTTTTGAGATTGGTGATTCATTACTTGTTCCAGAAAGAAGTTTTATGCTTGATATTAGCGTGAAGAAAAATAGCAACTTTTGGTTTTTTGAACTCAATGGATTTGCGCAATTGTTCAATGATTTTATTTATAAAAATCCAATGTCTGATCCAATACTCACCATAAGAGGAGCCTTTCCTGCTTTTCAGTTTACCCAACAAAATGCAAGTTTAATTGGTAGCGAGGCAAGTGCTTCTTACAGCCCTAATATTGCTTGGCAATGGGAAAGTAAGTTGAGTTATTTATACGCACAAAATTTAGGTTCAAACCAGCCACTTCTTTGGATGCCTGCCAATAGGATGGAAAATATTTTGGGTTATAAATTTAAAGATACCAAAAGTTTGAAGGCAACAAGTGTTGAGTTACAAAGTATTTGGGTAGCCAAGCAAAATAGGTATGTTTCAGGAGTAGATTATATAGATCCACCAAAAGGATATGCGCTTATTAACTTTAATGTAGGCACTTCTTTTAGGCCATATTCGAGCTCAAAATTATGGCTACTTCATTTTTCTTTTCAAAACGTCCTGAACCAAAGTTACCGAGATTATCAGAGTAGGTTCAGGTATTTTACAAATGATCCCGGGTTCAATTTTATTATCCATTTACAAATTCCTTTTTTACTAAAAAAATATGAAAACAATCAATTTTAAAAAATTAACTTTTATTCTGCTTATCAGTGCTGCCACAATTTCGTCGTGTAAAAAGCACGACGATGATCACGATGATGACCACAATCATGATGAAAATGAATTAATAACCACTGTTGCAATACAATTTGTGGATACTATTTCTAAGGATACGCTTTTTTTTAATTGGAGTCAGCCAGGCGGCCCTGGAAGTGCCATTTCTATTGATACCATAGTGTTGAAACCAAATGTTAAATATGTGGCATACACATCAATTTTAGATGAAAGTAAAACACCTGTTTTTGATGTGAGTGAGGAGATAAAAGCAGATGCCAATAATCATAGGTTTGTTTACACACCCACCAATGCCAATTTATATGTTAAGATTTTGGATTTTGATACCCATACGCCTCCCATTGAATTGGGTTTGAGTTTTGAAGCTAGTGCTTTAGGAGTAAGCTCATCTACAGGGAATTTAAATGTGGTTTTAAAACATTACACAGTTAGCTCGCCTAAAACCGGAGGATTAGGAAATGGCAGCACAGATATTGAAGTTAATTTCCCTTTGGTGATCAAGTAGTTTGGGTTCAGGCAGCAAAAAGGCTTATTTTTTTATAATTAGCAAGTCGTTTGTGCCTTGCACCCTTTCTATTGTTTTTACCAACAGGTTTAAATTTTTAAATGATTCTTGCAAACGCTGTCTCTTTTCTAGTGACAGCGTTTGCTTCATGGTATTAAAAACAATACTGCCTTTTTTTGTCAATTGTTTAGTTAAATGCTGAATAAAATCAGTGCCGATAAACTTTTCAGGAATATGGTTGTCAATGAATAAGTCAACAATAATTAGCTCGTATTGTTGCTCGCATTCTTTGAGGTATTGATGAGCATCAGCCTCTATTAATTTAACATTTTCTTTTAGGTGAAGATTAAAATGTTGCTTGGCTATTTCAATAATTACTGGGTCAAAATCTACTAAGTCAATTTGTGCGTTTGAGTTAAAATCATTTCGCAAAGTTTCAACAACAGAGCCAGCACCCATGCCAAGAATTAAAATGTTCTTAGATTCTGTAATTAGAGGTATTTCTTGAATGCCTCTTTTTAAAATTTTTTGTAATGAACCAAAAGAGTAATTGCTATGAGAGGAATCTAAAATCTTTTTGCCTTTCACCAAATTTACCTCCAGAAGGCCATTTAATGCCGACTTTTGCTTTAGAATATTTTGGGGGAATAAATAACTGAGTAGGTTTCTCATTTGCCTGCAATATAATTTATTTCTTCCCTTTCGCGGCTATTTAGCACCTCTCATCAAATATCGGTTTGGATTACCACGTTGTAGGACTTAATTTGGTAGATAATGTTAATCAGATGAGTATATCAAAATGTTTGTTGGGTGGTTTATTTTACATGAGTATTTTAGTTTCTTGCACAGAAACTAAAAAAACAGAACAAACTGAGGCACCTATTGTTCCCATGGAGGATTTTTTTAGGAATCCAACCAATGCTTATTTTGTTCTATCCCCTTCGGGCAATCTCATAGCATTCACCAAACCAATTAATAAAAGAATGAATGTTTTCGTTACAAAAATTGGATCGGGTGATACCTCCCAGGTTACTTTTTTAACAGATAGAGATATTGCTGGATATTTTTGGAAAAGCGACCAACAAATTGTTTACATAAAAGACAATGGGGGTGATGAAAATTTCCATTTGTATGCTGTTGATGTTCAAACCAAAATACAAAAAGACTTAACTCCTTTCCCTAAAGTGAATGTTCAAATAGTAGATGATTTAGAAGATCGAGAGGAGGAGATTTTGATAGGGATGAATAAGGAGAATGCTGAATTATTTGATGTGTATCGCTTGAATATCAGAACAGGCTCTATTTTGATGGAGGCCAAAAATCCAGGAGGAGTTTCAGAATGGATTACCGACCATAAAGGGGTTATTAGAGCTGCCGTTCAATCGGATGGTGTAAATAACGTAATGCTTTATCGCGAGGATGCTAAAACACCTTTTAAACAAGTATTGCGTACCTCATTTAAGGAAAGTGTCAGTCCTTTGTTTTTTACTTTCGATAACAAGTATGTGTATGCTACCTCAAATTTAAATCGTGATAAAGCGGCTATTGTTAAATTTGATATTGCCAATGGAAAGGAGATGGATGAATTGTTTTCGCATCCAGAAGTAGATGTGGATATGCTAGATTATTCTAGGAAAAGAAAAGTGCTAACAGCTATCAGTTACAATACCTCTAAATTAGAAATGAAATTTCTAGATGTAGTTACGGAGTCAATATACAAAAAGTTGCAAAATAAATTGGGTACAAAGTATGAAATATATATTGCTGGTCATAATCGCAATGAGGATAAATATTTGGTTCGAACCATAAGCGATAGAAGTCTTGGAACCACTTATTTCTATGATGTTGCCAAAGATGAACTTACAAAAATAGCTGACAGAGCGCCTTGGTTAAATGAGGCGCAAATGTGTGAAATGAAACCTATCACCTACAAAACTTTAGATGGTATTTCTATAAATGGGTATTTAACCTTGCCCATTGGTGTAAGCCCTAAAAATTTACCCTTAATAGTAAATCCACATGGTGGTCCTTGGGCCAGAGATGAATGGGGTTGGAATCCAGAAGTACAATTCTTGGCAAATAGAGGTTATGCTGTTCTTCAAATTAATTTTAGGGGTTCAACAGGGTATGGTAGAAAGTTTTGGGAGATGGGCTTTAAGCAATGGGGTAAAACCATGCAAAACGACATAACAGAAGGTGTAAATTGGTTGGTTAAAGAAGGTATTGCTGATCCAAAACGCATAGGAATTTATGGTGGAAGTTACGGGGGCTATGCAACCTTAGCGGGATTAACTTTTACGCCAGATTTATATGCATGTGGGGTAGATTATGTGGGTGTTTCTAACTTATTTACTTTTATGAAAACAGTTCCACCTTATTGGAAACCGTTTATGCAAATGATGTATGAAATGGTTGGCGATCCCCAAAAGGATTCTGTTTTATTAAGAGATGCTTCGCCTTTATTTCATGTAGATAAAATTAAGGCTCCTTTGTTTATTGCCCAAGGTGCAAATGATCCAAGGGTGAATAAGGCTGAAAGTGATCAAATTGTTGAGGCATTAAAGAAACGTGGGGTGAAGATTGAGTATATGGTTAAAGACAACGAAGGGCATGGCTTTCAAAATGAAGAGAATCAATTTGATTTTTATGGTGCAATGGAAATATTTCTTGCCAAGAATTTGGGTGGCAGAATTCTTGTGAAGAAATCATCAGAATGATTCAATTAAAAAATATCCATAAAACGTATCATACTGGTAGCAGCAGTTTGCATGTGCTAAAAGGTATAGATGTTTCTATTGAAACTGGCGAAATGGTTTCCATTATGGGCTCCTCGGGTAGCGGTAAATCTACCATGCTAAATATTCTTGGTATTTTAGATGCTTATGATGAGGGAGAATACAGGCTGGGTGGAGAGCTCATTAAAAGTTTAAATGAAAAACATGCTGCACAATTGCGCAATCAATTAATTGGATTTGTTTTTCAATCTTTTAATTTAATTACCTTTAAAAATGCCATGGAGAATGTGGCTTTGCCATTATATTATCAGAACGTAAGTAGAAAAAAAAGAAATGCCATTGCCTTAGAATATTTAGAAAAAGTTGGCTTAAAAGACTGGGCAGAACACATGCCTAATGAATTAAGCGGAGGTCAAAAGCAGCGTGTGGCAATAGCAAGAGCATTGATATCAAAACCAAAATTGATTTTAGCTGATGAACCTACGGGTGCGCTAGATTCACAGACTAGCTTGGAGGTAATGGATTTATTGAAAGACATCAACAAGCAGGGCATTACCGTTGTGATTGTGACCCATGAGCACGACATTGCAGCAATTACCCAAAGAACCATTCAATTAAAAGACGGATTGATTGTTTAACCATGTTTGAAATAGACAAGTGGCAGGAGATATTGGCTAACATTGCCAAAAATAGGTTAAGAACGTTTTTAACTGGTTTTAGTGTGGCTTGGGGAATCTTTATGCTCATTGTTTTATTAGGCGCTGGAAATGGTTTAGAAAATGGTGTAAAGAATCAATTCAACAGAGATGCCGTTAACAGTGTTTGGTTAAATGCAGGCAAAACGGCCGAGCCTTATGCAGGTTATCAGGCTGGAAGGGAGATAAAATTTACCAACGACGATTATACTTTAGTGGCCGATAATTATAAAAAGGTAGAACACATGAGTGCACGCATGCACATGTGGGAAATTAGCTTGATAAGCCACAAAAGTAAATATGGAAATTTTAATGTAAAAGGAGTTAATCCTGGGATGATTTTCCCTGAAAAAATAAATTTAATCAAAGGAAGATTTATCAATGAGTTGGATATTATTCAGGTTAGAAAAGTAGCATGTATTGGCAGAAAAATGATAGAGGAGTTGTTTGTTGGAGAGGAGCCAATTGGGCAAGAGATTAATGTAAATGGAATTTTATTTAAAGTGGTGGGTGTGTTCTACGATGATGGTGGCGATCAAGACAACAGAAGGGCTTATGTCCCTGTAACAACAGCTCAGCGTGCATTTACTGGTAACAATAGGATCGACCAAATTGTGATGAGCATTGATGAAAAAGACATTGAAAACAGTGAAGCTATCACACAAGATTTACGAGCCATGTTAGCCCAAAGACATCATTTTGACCCAAATGATAAGAAGGCCATTTTTGTTTGGAATAACTTAGCCGAATACCGAAAGTTAATAGGCTTAATGCAAGGAATTAATTTGTTTATTTGGATTATTGGTATCGGCACCTTGATTGCTGGAATTGTTGGTGTTAGCAATATTATGATGATTGTGGTAAAAGAAAGAACGGTTGAAATTGGAATCCGGAAAGCCCTTGGCGCTACCCCATTTGGCATTGTAAGCCTCATTCTTCAAGAAGCTGTTTTCATTACTTCTTTGTTTGGTTATATCGGTTTGATCCTTGGGATTTTTTTATTAGAGGCTTTTAAGAAATACATTCCAGACTCTGATTTTTTTAGGAAGCCAGAGGTGGATTTGAAGGTGGTACTTTATGCCATGCTTTTGCTCGTAATAGCGGGGCTTTTGGCAGGATTTTTACCTGCAAAAAGAGCCGCTTTGGTTCAACCTATTGATGCATTAAGAGGAGAGTGACCATGATTGATGCAGATAGAATAAATGAGGTACTACAAACTTTGAGTAAAAATAAACTCAGAACCACACTCACTGCATTTGGTGTGTTTTGGGGTATTTTTATGCTCATCATTATGTTAGGTTCAGGCCAAGGATTACAAAATGGTGTTACCCGTTCATTTGGAGGCTCTGCTACCAATGCAGTTTATATGTGGACGCAACAAACTACCATTCCTTATAAGGGTTTGCCGAGAGGTAGAAATTTTAATTTTTTAGAGGATGATATTCAAGCAATCAAAGACAATGTACCAGAGTTGGATGTGCTAGCTCCATCAGCTCAACTAGGCGGTTATAGAGGAGAAAACAATGTAAGCAGGGGAATTAAAACCGGACCATTTGTGGTGCGTGGAGATTTTCCTGAAAATAGGTTTATTCAAATTTTTAAAATGACTTCTGGCAGGTATTTAAACGATTTGGATATCAGAGAAAAAAGGAAAGTTTGTGTTATTGCACAAAGGGTTTTAGAAGTTTTGTTTAACAAAGGTGAAAATCCTTTGGGAGAGTATATACAAGTTAATGGAACTTACTTTAAAGTAATTGGCACCCTTACTTCCGAAAAATCTGGCGATGATGCCGAAGAGAAAATGCAAACAATTTATATTCCATTTACAACCTTCCAGCAAGCATTTAATTGGGGTGGAAGAATAGGTTGGTTCAGCTTAACTGCCAAGCCACAATATGAAGCTTCTTTGGTGGAAGAAAAGATCAAAAAATTGTTGGCTAAAAGGCATAAAATTTCACCCGAGGATCCTTATGCAATTGGTAGTTGGAATAGCCAAAAAGAATTTGGAAAGATTCAAGGTTTGTTTGGTGGAATTAGCTTATTGGTTTGGGTAGTTGGCATTGGAACCCTGATGGCAGGAGTTATTGGTGTGAGTAATATCATGCTCATTATTGTAAAAGAGAGAACACGTGAAATTGGCATCAGACGTGCATTAGGGGCTAGTCCGAATTCTATTATGCTACAAATCATTTCGGAATCTGTTTTACTAACTTCTCTTGCTGGTTATTTTGGATTAATTGCTGGTGTATTTTTGTTGGAGGGAATCAATGTTGCCATTGCTGGTGAGGATACTGGCATGTTCTACCAACCAGGGGTGCATCTGGTTGTGGTATTAAAAGCTTTGGGAATTTTAATTTTTTGTGGCGCTTTGGCTGGGATCATACCGGCAAGAAAAGCAATTGCCATAAGTACTGTTGATGCATTGAGGTATGAGTAGTTTTTTTGCCACCTTTCATGCGCCGAAGCCTTTGGCGCAGGTGTTGAGGCACCAAGGCACGGAGTTTTGTTTTTTGGTGTTGAGATTATGGGTAAGAATTTTTTTACCACCCAGGCTCCAAGGCATTGAGTTTTTTTATGTGCGCTGAAGCGCTGATTTTTTGGTTGATTAATTAGGGTTTTTTAAAATAATAAAATATATAAAATGAAAAATATAATTCGAATTGGGTTCTTCTCTTTACTGTTTGCTTTGTTTGTTTACACCATTTGGTTTCTTTATAAGAAGTCGGAGCAAAAGCCAATAGTTTATAATACCGTTTCTGTTTCAAAAAACAATGTGGTGCAGAAAACGGTTGCAACTGGTGCAGTGGTGCCTAGGAAGGAGATAAATATTAAGCCGCAGGTTTCTGGAATTATAGAAAAACTATACGTGGTTGCTGGCGAAAAAATTAGGAAGGGCGACATGATTGCCCAAATTAGAATTATACCTAATATGATAAATTTGGCTAACGCAGAAAGTCGCATGAACCGTGCTCAGTTGAGTTATGATAATGCTAAAATTGATATAGACAGGAATCAAAAGTTATTGGATGCAAAAATGATTTCGTTTTCTGATTACCAGCAAGTGAAATTGGTATATAATAATGCCAAGGAAGAAATGAATGCAGCGGAAAATAATATACAATTAATCAAAGAAGGCGTGAGTAAAAACTCTGGCAAATCTACCAATACCATTGTGCGTTCAACTATCGACGGTATGATTTTAGACATACCATTAAAGGAAGGCAGCAGTGTAATTGAAAGCAATACTTTTAATGAAGGTTCAACCATTGCCATTGTTGCAGACATGGGAGAGATGATTTTTGAAGGGAAAGTTGATGAGAGTGAAGTAGGCAAAATTAAGCCAGGCATGGATTTGATTTTAACGGTTGGCGCTATTGATACAGATAAATTCGGTGCCATTTTAGAATACATAGCGCCCAAAGGAGTGAAAGAAAATGGCGCTATACAGTTTCAAATCAAGGCAAGGGTAGAACTAAAAAAGAATACCTTTCTGCGCGCGGGATACAGCGCAACAGCAGATATAGTTTTAGCAAGAAAAGACAGCGTTTATACCATTCCAGAATCAGTATTGCAATTCGATAAAACCATTCCATTTGTAGAAGTGGAAAACAAACCACAAACGTTTGAAAAACGAGCCATTAAAACAGGTTTGAGCGATGGCATAAATATAGAAATCATAAGCGGCCTTTCACCATCAGACAAAGTAAAAGACCCCAATATTGCACCAGAGGAGAAGAAGTAGGGGCGAATCCGCCGGCTGTCGGACGCCCTTAACCGGGATGGAAATGAAATTAAAATTGATGTGGAGATTTGGAGAAGGGGGTGATGTATTGTATGGTTATTGCCGGTAGAGACGTCGATTTATCGCGTCTCCTTTTGCTCCAACCACCGCAAAAAACCGGGCAAACAGATAACCTAACGTTTGGTTATGGTAGTTTGTTCAATGCGTTTTTCGTAGTTTTTACCTTCGAAAATGCAATTTACATAAATACCAGGCGTATGAATCATATCTGGGTCTAGGGTGCCAGGTTCAACCAATTCTTCTACTTCTGCAATGGTAAATTTACCAGCCATTGCCATCAATGGATTAAAATTTCTAGAGGTAGCTCTAAAGATTAAGTTTCCTTGTGTATCGCCTTTCCATGCTTTTACAATGGCAAAGTTTGATTGAAATGCATGTTCTAACAAATAGGTTTTTCCATCAAATTCGCGGGTTTCTTTTCCAATGGCCACTTCGGTTCCAACACCTGCAGGGGTAAATATGGCCGGCATTCCATAACCTGTGGCTAAGCATCTTGTTGCTAATGTACCTTGAGGAATAAGTTCAACTTCCAATTCGCCGCTGAGCAATTGTCTTTCAAATTCAGCATTTTCACCAACATAAGAAGAAATCATTTTCTTCACTTGTTTGGTTTTTAATAAGAGGCCAATGCCAAAATCATCTACTCCTGCATTATTTGAAATGCAAGTTAAATTTTTGATACCTTTTTCAACCAAGGCCGATATGCAATTTTCGGGGATTCCGCACAAGCCAAAACCCCCAAGCATAATTACTGCACCATCTTGAATGTTTTGAATAGCCTCTGCAGCATTATTAACAACTTTGTTTAACATATAGTATTTTAATTATTCCACGGCTGCAGCAAGGTCTCTATTGCACAATGCTTCGCAAATGTTTTTCATTTCTTCAATTCCTCCAACTTTTACAACAGCCTTCCCTTTGTAATGAACCAATAGGGCGCATTGCTCTGCTTGTAATTCGTCGTGTTTACAAATATCAATGAGGCATTCAATTACCCAATCAAAAGTATTCACTTCATCGTTGTATAGAAGCACTTTATATTCCTCACCTGTGTCTTCAAGTAGGTCGGTTTCTGCTTCCTTTATAGTTACTTCTTTTAACATGTATCTTTATTTTACTTTTCCTTCTATTTCGGGTTTTTTGCTGAATGAAAATTTACTTTCTATTCCTTCCTTCAATCTTTTAATATTGCTTCTGTGGGTATAAATAACCACCAAGGCCACTAGAAGGCAAAAATACATGAAAAAAGTTTCATCTCTTCCATATATTGCCATTACATAAATTGGACTAAACAATGTGCCTAAAATAGAGCCCAATGAAATGTATTTGCTGATCCAAACAATGATGACAAAAGTAATGGCGCATAATAGCGAAACAGGCCAGCTTACTCCAACCACCATTCCGAGCAAGGTGGCAATTCCTTTTCCACCTTTAAATCCCGCAAAGATTGGAAAAACATGCCCAATCACAGCAACCAGCCCGAATAATAATTGGATTTGTCTAAATTCTTGTGTGCCATCTTGTACGTTGGATTGCAAAAACAGGATGCTACTCGCTGCAAGGCCTTTGAAAAAATCTAATAACAATACTATAATCCCAGCCTTTTTACCTAAAACCCTTAGGGTATTTGTTGCGCCAGCATTCCCGCTCCCATGCTCTCTTACGTCAACATTGAAGAAGGCTTTTCCAACCCAAACTGCATTTGGAATAGAGCCCAATAAATAGGAGCTTACTAAAGCCATAGCCAAAAATTTTATATCCATATTTATTTCTTTTGTGCGCGAACAAATTTGTTTCTATCCGAAATATTTGCTTGCCTAATTTTATAATCTTCTTTTTCTTTTGAAACCTTATCAATATTTATTTTGATAATTTCATTGAACAAAATATCGGAACTCAATACCGCCATTACACCTTTTTGGTATTTAAAGAAATACCAAGAACCTTGTGGTTGTTGTAAGTAAATGATTAGATCATCGCCACCACGTTTTTTTGTTATTTCAATTTTGCCTTTAATTTTTCTTTCAATTAAGTTTTTGTCTATGCTTCTAAGCCCTATATCACCAGTACTTCCAAAAGACCTAGTTGGTGAATTCCAACCCAAGGTAACATCAGTAAAAAAGAACGTTTTTTGCAAGTTCTCCATATTTTTGCTACTTAGTTCTTCTTCCATATTCTCACCCAAGCGCTTGTATGTTTTTTCATCTACTAATTCTGGAACACTAATTTTTATTACGCGTTTATCAAAATAATCACTAGAAGCAGACAACGATTGTTCTACCAGAGAATCTACCATCAATTTCACTGCAGCATTTGGAAGAATCATATCTACAATCATGCTCAATTTCATGCCAAAAGTGGTATCAGCCAAATTAAAAGTTCCATAACCAGCGCCATTTAAAGAAAATCCTTGGGTATTAAATCCGAAATTAAATTTTCCTTCACCATAAATGATCTTCTTTTTTTCACTCATGGCAATAAAATTACCTCGTTTACCATCGGCAAAAACTTTGTCGTAAGTACCTAACCTAAATTCATCAAACTTTTCATTATAAGTAAAGGTACCTTCGCATTTAAGTAACTCTTGATCACTTGTATTTCTTTTACGAGAGAACAAGGCTGGATAAACATGAGATGAATCTGTGCTCACAAAGAATCCATTGGTTAACACGGCCCTATTTAAGTTAGTTAATGGAGGCGTTAGGTTGATATAAACAGAATCTGGGTTAATGGTTGTAGATGCCTTGAACCAATCTGTTTTAGGTATGAATTGTTCATGCATACCTTTGAAAAAGCCATTGTATTCAAGGTTCTTATTGTAAGAATGTAAAATGGCATTTCCTCGAAATCCAATTTTTGGTCCAACCATAAAATTAATAGAATCAGGAATCAATGTTTTTCCTTCTAAGTATTTTTTATCGGCTACATATATTTGATCCAAATAAAACTTTTGAGGTTTTTTATTGCGATCGAAATAAGTATAGGTACCAGCGCCAACGCAATCGGTTCGGCCATTAATTTTGATGCTTACCTTTTCAATTTCATGAAATTGGTTAACAGTATCAGATTTAATTTTTGCATTTAATAGCATATCCATTTCGGCATTCTGACGCAAGGTGGCCTTACCACTATCGGGAAATACTTTGCTATCGGCAATCATGATATTAGGGATTTTTCCTACCTTCATTACATAATCTCCTAGGGTTAAAAATGCAGAGCCTGCCGCAAATTTCAAACTATCTTGCATAGGTTTTTGGCTCAAAAGGTAACTTCCTGCACTGGCACTTTGAGCGTTGGCAGGACCAGTAAATTCGAGTGTTTTGGGTATCATATCCCATTTTAACTTTTCAAAAGAACCTGTATAGTTATTTAAGATAAAGGTATTGTTGATTCCAGGAAAGTTTTTGTAAGTAAACTCCGCATATTTTTGTTCTAGGTTCACATAGGCCTTTACTTTACCTGTAGCAAAAGCCACCTTGGTAGCGTCTTTTGGGTCCATTTGTTTAAAGATTGCATCTTCTGAAAGCACTTCAACAGGTTTTAATTCAAAGATGGTAGCTTCTAATTTACCACCTTCAATATCCATGTTTCCTGTAGCTTTCATAGATTTTGGTGTGAGAATAATAGTGCCATACAGTTTTGCACCATCATAGGTAATTTTCATTGGTTCGCCTTTATTGGTAATGAACATGGTATCTTGGTAGGGAATCCAATGGGTCAATACATTGGGTGATTTAGTTATAGCCGGAAACAGGGACGTTCTGTCATTTTCAAACAGGTAACTATTCGAATTCATTGAGTCGAGCATGAATTCAAATCTGTGAGAGGAAGTTCTTGAGGCCAAGTAGGAGAGGGTTCCATCGCCAATTAGGCCATCGTTACTTAATCTCAAATCCATTATAGCATTGCCTTTATTACCATATAACTGGTATTTAGTGGTTTCGTCATTTGGGATATAGAAGCCCAAAGATTTATCAGGTTGGAGGTAAATTTCTTGGCGCATCTCTGGTAAAATTCCACCCGAAACAAAATTACCTGCGAGGGCTAAAGTATATAGGTTCAAATCTGCCAAACTGTCTAAAATAAAAGGATCCACATCAAAGTAAAACCTGTCTTTGTTGTATGAGCCTTTCATGGTAGTTTGGTAATCGTAAAAAACTTTTGAACCAACTTCTGAAGTAAATACTGGATATTTTGGGTATCTTTTTCTGCCCGATTTATTATATGGATAATCAATTTCTAAATTACCGTAAATATTTTGAATTACACTTTTTACATGCATCATCATGCCAAGTGAATCATCTGGGTAAAGGAATTTTAAAGAGTCAACATTGTTCAACCTAATTTTGAAACCGTTGTAATCAAACGCAAAATTATTTCCATAGAAATCGGCCATACCCGCCCTTAGTTTACCACTAAAATCCATGGTTCTATTTTTCTTTAGGGTTACTATTTGGTCTTTAGGAATAATGTAAACGTTTTGAGAATCGCTGAAATAAAATTTAGGTACACCTTGAACCACCATATCATAGTTAATTAAACTGATATGGGCATTGGGCAGTGAACTAATGAGTGAGTTGAATGAAATTGCATCATAGTCTGTTCTTCCATTGTGTGCGTTCACATAATCTATCAATTTTCGTTTCACATAAACAATATTTTTAGCTGCATCAAAGTTAACATAGCCCTTGTCGTTTAAGTCAATCATTTGTATGCGTATATCACTAATATTGCTTTTAAATGTGGCAGCATACACCTCAATTCTAAAGCTCGTTACCTTATTGTCTTCGCAATATTTTTTGATTCTTTGAAGTGGATTATAAGATAGCACGCCACCAATTTTTTCATAATTAACGTCCCTAAAATAATTGATAGATTCAAATTTTGCAGGAACATCTCCTGAGATATTGTCGAGTTCTATTTTTGGGCTGTTTAAATCCCATTTAATTTCATCAATATAGAATTCTACATTGTGAAAATTATCCATGAATGGCGCTGATGAAATACCCACTTTATTATCTCGGTATAATGATATTTTATCTTTGTCTATTAAGTAGCTAAAAGTAAGTTGTGGGTGGTAAATTGAATCTTTATCCAAGAAGATAGTTACCTCTGCTTTTTCAACCGATATGCGATTTTCTCTAACAAAAAACTCAGGTGATTGAATGCGCATAAATGGCTTATTTTTAAAGGTGAACCAGAGTTCGGCCTTTTGTTCACTATTGCCTCTTCCTAGCACAAGGGCGCCTCTCATACCAAATCCACCTTTGAATTTAGCTTTTCCATAACTTGCTCCGGTAAAGGTTGCAAAATATCCTTCAAATTGTGGGTAGGTACTTTTTTCGCCTTGAGATTTCCCCATGGGTCTATCTGTAACCTTTCCTAGCATAGGTTTAGCAGAAATGTCTAAATTAAAAAAGCTGCTTGAGTCGGCCACCAATTCACCATCATTGAGGTTAATTTTATAATTCTTGATATTGGCATATACTCTGTTAGAATCGAGCCCAACTCTTGTCCAATCTATTTTTCCTCCTTTACCAACCCATAAGTTTTTGCTCGGATAAAATTTTCCAGAAGTATTGTATAATTCAAAAGTATCGCCCGGAGTATAGCAAATTAGGTTAAGCTTTTTAAACAAGAACAAAGGCTCACCTTCTACAATTAAATCGGCATCACTTGTTGATACCACCCAAGTAAATCCACCTAATGAAAGTAATTTATTTTCGGCAAAAACATTGGTTGAAACCAATAAAAACTTTTGGAAATCGTCCTTGGATTTTTTAAGTGATGTGGACAAGGTTTTGTGCCAGCCATCAAACTTTAGCAGGTTATTATTTACAACCAAGGCATTGATTGTTTTTAAATATCCTTCAAAATCGGGACTAATTTGACAATTCCCATTGAGCATTTCATTGCATAGCCTGATGATTTGATTTTTTTGGGCAGCAGTAAATTTTCCGGCAGTGTAATAGCCACTAAATTCTTCTGCCAAATCCCTCACATCTTTTTTTGAGGAGCTTGAAACAAAGGTTTCAAACTCACCAATGAAAACCGAAGGATCAAATGAAAAACTATTGGGCCTTTGTGCTTGGAGGGATGTAAATCCAAACAGCAACATAACAACTAACGCTACTACTTTTTTCATAATGTAAAAAAATCAAATAAATTAACAAGGGTATTTAACCGACCCAATATTAATTTAAACGGGTAAAATTCATGGGAATTGTAAGACAAGCTAATTATTAGGCCATTGCTTTCACAATAGCAACAAAACTTCTACTTTCTAAAGCAGCACCACCAACCAAAGCGCCATCAATATCTGGCGCAGAAAATAGTTCAGCAGCATTTTCAGCTTTAACACTTCCACCATATTGAATGGTTGTGTTATCTGCAATAACTGCATCGTATTTTTTTGCTATTAAACCACGAATGAATGCGTGTATTTCTTGAGCTTGTGCCGTGCTGGCCGTTTTACCTGTGCCAATAGCCCAAACAGGTTCATACGCAATAACCACTTCACTAAATTGAGTGGCATCTAAATGAAAAAGACCTTCGCTAATTTGTTTTTCAAGAACGGTAAAATGGGCGTTGGATTCACGCTCTTCCAAAGTTTCGCCGCAACAATATATTGGGTTCAAACCGGCATTTAAAACAGCGTCTGTTTTTTGGGCTAACCATGCATTGTGTTCGCCAAAATACTGCCTGCGTTCACTGTGTCCAATGATTATGTATTTTGTTCCGCAGCTTTTTAACATATCTGCACTAATTTCACCGGTATAAGCACCACTTTTATGGTTGCTGCAATTTTGAGCACCTACTGCCATTATAGGGTTTTCGGCAATTAATTTGCTCACCGAATTGATATGAATAAACGGAGGAATGATCACTACTTTTGCGCTTCCTAGGTATTCATCCTTGAGCATGTTACTCACTTCCGAAACCAGCCCCATGCCTTCTTCAAGGCTTTTATTCATTTTCCAGTTACCTGCAATAATTTTCTTTCTCATTTTTTGCTTGTTTTTATAATGTTTTAAGAAGGATTTTGCTCCCAAAAACGGTATTGTTTACTTTGATCAAAAACTTCTTTTAAAATAGCTCTGTCTATTTCTGTGAATGGAACATTTCTTCTTTTGTATACTGCTTCAGCTGTTTTATAAAATTTATTCAATACAAAAGTTTCAAAGCCTTGAGCTCCTCCCCAGCTGTAACTAGGAATAAAATTTCTTGGAAATCCTGAACCAAAAATGTTGGCTCCAACGCCTACAACGGTTCCAGTATTGAACATGGTATTGATACCACACTTGGCATGATCTGCCATCATCAAACCACAGAAGGTAAGTCCAGTTTTTTCAAACTTCTCGGTACCATAATTCCATAATTTTACCTCATCGTAGGTATTTTTTAAATTAGAGTTATTAGAATCGGCTCCTATATTTACCCATTCTCCAATAACTGCGTTACCTACAAATCCATCGTGACCTTTATTGCTGTATCCGTAAAATACTACGTTGTTAACCTCTCCACCTACTTTGCAATGCGGACCAACGGTTGTTGCACCATAAATTTTGGCATCCATTTTTAAACCAGCTTCTTCACAAATGGCAAAAGGGCCTCTTATTTTGCAGCCTTCCATTATTTCAGCATTTTTACCGATATAGATTGGGCCATCGCTGGCATTTAATATGGAAAAGTAAATTTTTGCGCCTTCTTCAATAAAAATTCTTTCGGGGTATAAACATTGTGTTCCTTCTGGTATGGGTTGAGAGGTTCTCCCATTTGTAAGGAAATCGAAATCTGATTTTATGGCATCCCCATTTTTAGAAAAGATATCATAGCAATAATTCAATTGAATAAAGCTGGATTCTTCTGTTTCAGTGCATTGTAACAGATTAATGTCTTCTGAAAAAGATGTAACACTGATTTCATCTAGGAATACGGCGATGAGTTCGCCCTTACAAATAAGTGCTTCTTTGTTTTTCTTTAGTTTAACTATTTCCTCCACCAATTTGGGTGTTGGACAAATACTGCCATTAATTATAATATTGTGGGTACCAGTATTTTTTGGGAACTTTTGTTGCAGGTATTCTTGTGTAAAATAGCCATACGTGGCTGTTCCAAGATGTTGTTGCCACTTTTGATCAATGGTTAAAATACCACATCTTAGGTTGGCAACCGGGCGAGTATAGGTAAAGGGGAGTAGGTTTATTCGGGTTTTTCCCGGATCAAAAAACAAATAATGCATACTTAAAGTGGTATTACTTTGAGCCCACTAAATTACTCAGGAACAAGATAAAAAAAAAGCCCCAACTTTAGGTCAGGGCTTTTTGTATGATTAATCAACTTTTTTCTGATAGCGTCTTTTGAATTTATCAATTCTACCAGCAGTATCAATGAACATGGTTTGTCCGGTGAAAAACGGGTGAGATTTGTAGGAAATATCCAATTTAAATAATGGATAATCGTTGCCATCTTCCCATTTGATGGACTCTTTGGTTTCAACTGTACTGTGACATACGAACATGTAATCGTTAGACATGTCCTTGAAAACCACTTTTCTATAGTTTTTTGGGTGAATACCTTCTCTCATTTTATTTACAAAATTTAGGACCGCAAAAATATGTATTTTTATTCATTTACAAAATTTATAAACAAATATTTTTTCTTGTCTTGTTTCAGAACAAATTTAATGGGTTTATCCGAAATTCCTTTAAATTGCCCCAAGAATTTAAAATATATTATAAAATTCGCGATAAAAAAGTGATCTTATACCAATTTAGGCAATGAAAACACAGATTTTAGACCACCAGCAAGTTGAAAAAATTCTCAGAAGAATGGCTTATCAGATTTATGAGAAGAATTTTGATAAAAAAGATTTGGTATTTGCTGCCATAAAAGGTCAGGGAATTGAGGTGGCAAAATTGGTTCAGCAAGAATTGAATGATATTTCAAAAATTAAAATTAGCTTGTTAGAAATTGAAATAAGTAAAGACAAACCAACATTTACTTCAACGCAGGTTGATTTCAACCAAATTTCGGTTCAAGGAAAAACGATTATTATTTTTGATGATGTTTTAAATACGGGCAGAACTTTGGTTTATGGTATGCAACCGTTTTTGCATTTGAATCCTTGTGCTATTCAAACAGCAGTATTGGTTGATCGCAATCACAAAACATTTCCTGTGGCAGCAGATTATATAGGCTTATCTCTGCAAACAACCTTACAAGAGCATGTAAGTGTGATGATGAAATTGCAGAAAATTAGTGTTTATTTATCCTAATTCAGGTAAAGAAACTGACTATTTTTCAATAAAATAAATCGCAAAAAAAAGCCCGATGCATTGCACCGGGCTTATGATTTAGTAAAATTAAATTACTTGATTTTAGCTTGTAAGCCAGATCCAGCTTTAAACTTAACAACCTTTTTTGCCGGAATGTTAATTTCCTTGCCTGTTTGAGGGTTACGGCCCTTTCTTGCTGCACGCTTAGTTACAGAGAAAGTACCAAATCCTACTAGGATAACTTTGTCGCCTTTTTTCAAAGCAGATTGAGTTGAACTCATGAATGCATCTAAACCAGCTTGGGCTTGCACTTTAGTTACTCCGGCAGCTTTTGCCATTGCATCGATTAAATCTTGTTTGTTCATTTAAATTAAATAATTAAGGGTTTTACATAACAAACTTAACAAACAGATTTGAAATGTCAAGCACTTTCAGCACTATAGGCAAAAAAAAAGCATTTTTTTATTTCACACTTTTTCAACAAAAAGCCTGTTTTGGCTGTTTTTGCTTATTTTGGGTCTAAGTTAAATAGCTTGGAGACCTTTTTTAACAATGCTTTGACGCCTTCATGTGGAATATCTACCTGGGCGTTTGCGAGAGAAAAAAACACCTCCCTTTTGGCTCTTAATTCTATAATTTTTGACAAAACTACTTCCTCAGAAAGCCCTAAAAACATCGGTCGAGGCATTTTTGATGCCTTTATTCGGCTCAAAAGAAAATTATTTGAGGCATTTAAGTAAAGGCTAGCGCCATGCAAATTGATTTGTTCCATGTTATCTTCAAATGCAATTGTTCCTCCACCACAAGCTATAATAACACGGTTTATAATAAACGTTTTATGCAAGGCAGCCTGTTCTAAATTCCTAAAATAAAGTTCTCCATTATTTGCAAAGATGTTTGTAATACTATTTCCAGCCATCTCTTCAACTAATACATCTAAGTCAATATATGCCCAACCTAAATATTTAGCCAATTGTTTTCCTAACGTGGTTTTACCAGAGCCGGGCATCCCTATTAAATAAATTCTATCTGTAACCAATGTGCTAAGCCTATTTCATATATTTTTTAACAACCTCATAGCTTGGCAAATTATAAGAGCTCCATTTTTTTACAATGGTATTTTTTTTCATGAGCATAATTCCTGGGTTCGACCTAACCATGGATTTCAATGGAATAGCATCCATATTATAATATGTGTAAGGCAATTTATTGTCTATAGCATATTTGCTTGCATCTTCTAGATTGGTTGAAGTAAGTGCCCAAAACGCATAGCCGTTTTTCTTCCAAGCTTCGGCTAAGGTGGCAATAGACTGAGTGGTTCCTTTTCTGCTATCCGCAATTTTGGTTTGAACCAGTACTAATTTATACGTATCATTTGCAAACAAGCTGTCCGTATATTCTATACCAGCGCCATCAAATATTTTAAAATCGTGAATGGGTGGTTTAAATCCTTCCTTGATTAATTTATCTTTTCTGTCAACAAAATTATAGGCATCTAAATCCTCAGGTAGATTGTTTGCGTTGAACTCAAAATTTTGTCCGCCTTTTTCATATGTAAATATCATTTCTACAATATCTTTTTCTGCATCTGGCGGAACAATAGTTAGCGCTTCAATGTTGTTGCCAATTTTATATGGGAGGAAATCTTTTACTGGCAAAAACATATAGGTGTAAAAGGTAAAAAAGCAAGAAACCAGGAACGCAACAGATAAGGCAATATTAACTATGGCTTTATTAAATAATGGTTGAATGTATTTGTTGCCAAAGAAAATAAACAGGATCAAAACAAGTAAAACTACATCTTTTATAAAGCTGGTGAATGGTGTTAACTTAATAGCATCACCAAAGCAGCCACAATCAGTAACCTTGTGGGTAATTGCACTATAACCTGTTAGCAAGGTAAAGAAAGTAATTAATAACAATAGCAACCAAGAATTAAGCTTGTTATAGATTCCTAAAAGTAACGCAACACCACTCACAATTTCGAAAATGCAAATGGCCATGCTCATTGCAACTGCATAGCTATCCAAAAATTGCATCTGAAAAATTTCAAAATACTCTATCAGCTTATAGCTAAAACCTAAAGTATCATTTGCTTTTATTAATCCAGAAGTAATAAATAGCACTCCTACAAGAATTCTACTAATTTGTGTGATCCACTTCATATTAAATGATTTATTTTTTTTCTTTTGTGTTAATTTGAATCAGGGCAAAAACGGAGTAATTAATCATATCCATTAAATTACTTTCTACACCTTCACTTGCCAATGTTTTGCCATCATTGCTTAAAATTTGGTGCATGCGATTAACTCGCATCAATAACATATCAGTAAAAGTACTCACCAACATACTCCTCCAAATTTCGCCATAGTCGTGGTTTTTTTGTAGCATGAGGTTTTTTGTATCCACCACATTTTTATCATACAATTCTACCAAATCCTTTTCAAGTATATTTTTACCTTCATCTTCTTTGTTCAATTGTATCAATGCCATGATACAATAATTGATAATCCCCATCCACTCAGATTCTACTCCTTCTGCTATCATTTGTGTACCTTTTTCTTCAAGGGTTCTAATGCGTGTTGCCTTGATGAAAATTTGGTCTATGATACTAGAAACTCTCATGATGCGCCAACTTGGCCCGTAATCATGGTTTTTCTTTTCAAAAATGCTTTTGCACTTAGAAATAATTTCGTCGTATTGGAATGTAGTTTGATTAATCAAGGCGATTGTATTTAATTTGTTCTGCCACAAAAATAAGCGAGGAGGCACAATTGCAAGCATTATTAACTAAAATTTCACTAAATTGTAAAGGAAGCCTTATTTCATTGCTTGAACCAAAGGTAATGGGAATCCTAAATATTACTCCTGATAGTTTTTTTGACCAAAGCAGAATGGCTTCTACTACTCATCTCCTAGAAAAAGCCAATCAAATGCTTCAAGATGGTGCAACCATTTTAGATATTGGAGGCCAATCAACCCGACCTGGTGCAGAAACTGTTGGTGTTGATATCGAGTTAAATAGAGTAATTCCGGCTATTAAAACAATCATGAAAGAATTTCCTGCTGCAATATTATCTATTGATACCTTCTATTCAGAGGTGGCTAGGCAAGCCGTTTTGGAGGGTGCTTCAATAGTAAATGATGTATCTGCAGGAGATGACGACCCAAAAATGTTTTCAGTAATAGCTGAATTAAACGTTCCTTATATACTCATGCATAAAAAGGGTAAGCCAAGTAACATGCAGGATGCCCCAATTTACAATGATATTGTATTAGAAGTTGCAAATTACTTTTCTAAAAAACTTGCTGAACTGCATGCCCTCGGGGTCAAAGATATTATTTTAGATCCTGGATTTGGTTTTGGAAAAAATTTAGAGCATAACTACCAATTATTAAATCAATTAGATAGTTTAAAGTTACTAGAATGGCCAATCCTATTGGGAATTTCTCGCAAGCAAATGGTTCAAAAGGTTATTGGTGCTGGGGCAGCGGATGCGTTAAATGGTAGCACGGCTTTGCACATGGTTGCTTTATTAAAAGGGGCCAAAATTTTACGTGTGCACGATGTAAAGGAAGCCATGGAATGTGTCAAGATCTATGAGGCCTTAACTATTTAACTATCAGTTAAATTTGCTGAAAGAGTTAAAAAGAAATTGGCATTTTTGGAATAAAAAGGCTAAAATCGTAAAATGTTCGATAGTCAATTTGAATTCCTTTCATACAAAATTACACCAGTCATCGTTATTGATTTATTGTTGGTGTTGTTTTTATGTTTTCAATTATTCAAGCTTTTAAAAGGAAGTTTAGCCTTCAATATCCTCATTGGTTTAATCACCATTTACATGTTTTGGTTGGTGGTAAGGTATTTTGAAATGCCATTAATGTCTGGGGTTTTGGGCGAATTTGCCAAAGTAGGAATTATAGCTGTTTTGATCGTTTTTCAACAAGAAATAAGGAAATTTTTGCTGGTAATAGGCAATAGTACTTTGTTAGGTGAAAATAAAAAATGGTGGAATATTTTTCCTTGGAAATGGAAAATTCAAGAAACTTTCCATACGCCATTTGATGAAATTTTGGAGGCTTGTAGAGATTTAGCAGCCCAAAAATCGGGTGCCATCATTGTATTTCCAATTACTTCGGAAATGAAATTTATTGCTGCAAGCGGGGAGGCTTTAGATTCAATTATCTCAAGGAGGTTGTTATTATCTATTTTCAATAAAACCAGTCCATTGCATGATGGAGCAGTAATAATTTCTGGTGGAAAAATAAAGGCAGCTAATTGTGTGTTGCCTTTGAGCGAAAATCCTCAAATTATCAATAAATATGGACTGCGACACTTATCTGGAATAGGTATCACAGAACAAACCGACGCAGTTTGTTTGGTAGTAAGTGAGGAAAAAGGAACCATTAGTTATGTAAAAGAAGGGAAAATTGAAGAGGGATTATTGGCTGAAGAAATAATAGACAAGCTCAACGCCCTTTTTTCAAAGGAAATGGTCACCATTGGCGAATAGTTAGCTCCTAAAATTATCAAATTGCAAAGGCACCTCAAAATCTTGTTGTCTCAATTCGGCCATTAATTCTTGTAAATCATCAATTTTCTTCCCTGAAACTCTCACTTGGTCCTCATGAATGGCAGGCTGTAATTTTGAATTGAACCCTTTGATATGAGAAACTATTTTCTTAGCTGTTTCTTTGTCTAAACCTTCCTTAATTTTTATGTCTTGCAATACCAACCTGCCGCTGGGTCTTGGTTCAGAGCTTAAATCTAGTATCCTAACATCCAAATCTTGTTTGCTAAATTTCCCTAAAATGATATCAATGAGCGTTTGCATTGCCATTTCTTGCTTTGCTTCTAGCTTGATTAATTTCCCTTTTTTATCAAATTCAATTGAACACAATTCATCTTTCAAATCATATCTGTTAATGAGTTCTTTTTTTGCAGTGTTTACAGCATTATCAACCCTTTGAAGGTCGGTTTTGCTCACTATATCTAAACTTGCCATGGTTTTAAGTAAAAATTAACTTTAAATTTGGAATACAATACCTAAATTGCCTAACAAATATATAAATCTTAATGAACAGATTTATTCAAAATATAAGATGATTAATAAAATTAGACATAACATACTTTTTGTAATCCTTATAGGGCTGGTATTATTTCTGGGTGCATGCAAAGAAACTGAAAATACCAAGCCAGATGAAACAGTTAATGTTTGGGATACTGTAACAAATTTTCAAGGAATTGTCAACCCTTCCAATTCAGGAACGCTTACTTTTAAAATGAATTATGCATTCAAAGGAGCTGCGCTAGAGTTTGGGTCAAAATATTATACCAATGCTGCGGCTGATACGTTTACCATCAAAGAATTGAGGCATTATTTGAGTAATATTATCCTGCACAAACCCAATGGTGATATTGTCAATTTAAAAAATTATAACCTATTAGATGCAAGTGTTGTAGGCTCTCAAACATTCACCATTCAAAATGTTCCTGCAGGTAATTATACTGGTGTTTCTTTTCTGTTGGCGGTTGATAGTTTTGCCAACCACAACGGACTTCAAGAAGGAGCTTTGGATCCATCTTGGGGCATGTTTTGGACATGGAATACTGGGTACATTTTTTACCGAATAAATGGAGCTACCACAAAAGGTAAAAATTATTCCTTTGATTTGGGTGGTGATGGAAATCAGCCTGGTATTAACCTTGATTTAAAAACGTATAAAGTAAAATCTAACAAAGCAACTTTTAACATGCTAATGGAGGTGAATGAAATGTTTCAGAATCCAGAAAATTATAGTTTTGAAGTGGATGGTTATACTATTCATAGTGAAACAGAACCTTCTGCGAAAAAGTTTGCAAAAAACATGTCCGATATGGTTACTATTAGCAACATAACACCCTAATATTTTGATATGAAGAAGTTGGTTATTGGTTTAAGTTTGGTATTTTCATTATTGGCTTCTTGTAAAAAAGATCCGATAGTTGGAGATATTTTTGCTTATGACCCAACGCCATATCAGCTTAATTTGCCAACTAATTTGGGATGGTCAACTTTCCCCATTCCAGAAACTAATCCTTTAACCAATGCAGGTGTAGCTTTAGGGCAAAAATTATTTTTTGATCCTATTTTATCGGCCAATAATACCCAGAGTTGTGCAACTTGTCACCAGCCTGCTTATTCTTTTGCTGATCCAAATAAATTTAGTGTTGGCATAACTGGCCAAGTTGGAAACAGAGCCGCCATGCCGCTTTTTAACCTGGCTTGGGCTGATAAATACAACCTAACAAGTCACCGTTATTTTTGGGATGGTGGGGCCAATGATTTAGAAAGACAAGCCTTAGGTCCAATTTTGAACCCAATTGAAATGGCCAATAACAGCTTATTCGATGTTATTGCTAGGTTGCAAAAAAATCCTGAATACCCTTGTTTATTCCGCAAAGCTTTTGGTTCAGACAGTATTACTTCAGTTAAATTAGCCCGCGCACTGGCCCAATTCGAAAGAACATTGGTAAGCGGTAATTCAAATTTCGACAAAGCTGAACGTCGCCAGCGATTAAGAACTCCCAATGAAATTAATGGAATGGCGATTTTTGGGTCTGAAAAAGGCGATTGCTTTCATTGTCATGGAAATTTAAGTTCTCCTTTTTTTACAGATTTTGGGTTTCATAACAATGGTTTAAGTGAAGTGCATCAAGACAGTGGTTTGTATCTCATAACAGGAAAGCCAGAAGACATTGGTAGGATGAAAACCCCATCTTTGCGAAATTTGTCTTTTACCGCCCCATACATGCACGATGGGCGCTTTAATACACTCATGGAGGTAGTTGAATTTTACAATTCTGGAACTAAAAATTCTCCTACGGTTGATCCAATGATTAGCAAAAGTTTTGATCATGGCGGTTTGAACCTAACTCCTCAAGAAAAACTGGATTTAGTAGCTTTTTTATTGTCGCTAAATGATACCGCTTTTGTTAATGATAATAGATTTAAAATGCCCTGATTTTGTTTTTTTTAACCAAATTTCCTATTATTGATTCCTAAAATTAAAAATTGAGACTACAAATTGAGACAAAAAAATAAATTAATTATATAAATAAAAATGAAAATACAATTACAATTTAGAATGTTAATAGCGCTGCTCTTTTTTATGAGTACTGGGGCTATTAAAGCGCAGTATTGCACCACTACTGGGGCAACTTCACCTGCAGATGACGATATTTCAAGAGTTGCTTTAACTGGTGCATTTGGTACATCATTTAACAACATTACCACTTGTTACACAAGTACACCACAGTATGTTGATTTTACTTCAACTGTGCCAGGGGTGTCATTAATACCAGGTAATTCGTACACCATTACAGTTGAATTATCTCAATGTAGTGGATTTTTCTATAACAATGTTTGTAATGTTTGGATTGATTATGATAGGAATTTCACTTTTGACAATGCTGAATTGGTAACCACCATTACAGCCACCAACCCTTTCCCTTCTTTGCACACTTTTACATTCACCGTGCCAACTACGGCCACTTTAGGTGTTTCAAGAATGCGTTTAGTGGATGTGGAGGGTGGTACTGCTACTTCAGTTGTGCCTTGTGCCACTTATACTTGGGGTGAAACCGAAGATTATTTAATCAATTTAGTAAGTGCTTCAGGTGGTGGCCCCGTATTACCGCCAATAGCAAACTTTTTCCCAAGTCAACCAACAGTAAGCTCTTTGCCAACAGATACCGTTTGGATCAACAGTCCTTATGATTTGGTATCTACTAGTACCAACGCAACA
>Ga0070374_10000142_pt1 | contig 27247 bp, 55 predicted proteins | sample LauGreSuBDMM15SN_2_FD_66374 | JGI IMG/M metagenome (GOLD analysis project Ga0070374, IMG submission 66374) | Freshwater lake microbial communities from Lake Michigan, USA - Su13.BD.MM15.SN (version 4) (version 4) | ecosystem: Environmental > Aquatic > Freshwater > Lake | place: Lake Michigan...
GAAACACTATCTAAATATGTAAACGATATAGTGCTCTCCTTATTAAAGTCTATTGAAAAGTAAAAACCTAAATGTAATAATGATTATGAAAACACAAGAACAATTAAAGACAGAGCTATATGCTCCACTACCTGCTGAGGCAATCAAACCTCACCCTACTAAAACATTCCTAAGCACCATCAAGCCTATCTACATTACAGATAGAATGAATGAGGTGTTCGGTATTGGGCAATGGCAGACAAGAACAGAGAACATATTAGTTAATGACAACGGAACCGTAGTTAACAAAGTTGTATTCACAGTACCTGAGTACAATATCTACTACGAGTGCTTCGGTGGTAATGACAATGGTGGCTCAGGCTCCAAAGGTTTTGACCTTGGTGATGCATTCAAGGGTGCAACTACAGATGCCCTTAACAAGATTGCTAGTTACTTAGGTATTGGTATTGATGTGTATCGTGGCAAGCAGTCACACGCAACAAACAATTACTCTAAGCCTGCACCTGCACCTATGCAACCAAGCAAATCTTTTGATGATAGTGCTGAACGCAAAGCAAAGGCTCTCGGAGCTCTTAAGGTTGCAGATAAGGTAGCTACCGTGAAAGGGTTGATAGCTCAACAGAAAGCATTTAAAGGTACTCCTGAAGGAAAAGACTTCCAAAGTGGTGCAAGCCTAGATGATGTAGTTAAGAACAATAGTATTGAATTAGTTGGAGCATTTTATAATTTCGTAAAGTAATGTATTATACCGATGAGAATAAGTTCACGGAGGATGAACGTGAAGCGATGGATGGATTAGCTAGAGTGGTAGCCTTTGTATGTGAGATATCATACGAGGCTATTCGCTCTGCCTCACGCAAGAGACCTGTTACAGATGCTAAGAAGATAGCTTGTAAGTATGCGTATGACAACATACCTAACTCCAAGCTTATTTGTGAGAAGAACTTGGCTTTGTGTTCTTGGTACTTTAAGCAAGACCACGGAACCATTCACTACACCATATCAAAAGCACAAGAGTTGTATGAGACCGAGCCTAACTTTGCAAAGTTATATGATGCTGTTGTTAATATAGTAGATAACCCTGAGTACGAGCCTGACTTTACATACACCGATTTGTATAAAGGTCAGACAGATTGGGAGGGTGTTCGTATGAATATCAATGAAAGGCATTGGGCTAGATACAGATGTATGCCTCAGTATGTTAAGGATGATATTGTATTGCTGTTTAACAAGGGTTATGGTGAGCTCTCCATAGCTAAAAAGGTACAAACTACTTTTGATTTCATTAACTACTTCATCAAGAGAGAGGGCCTGAAGAAAGATAAGATGGCCAAGATAAGAAAGGCTATGAAGAGAAAGAGAGATAAGTTTGGATTCAGTGAACTAGCAGTATACTAGAAACGGTATTTGTGTAAAATGGTTAAGTGCGAGGTAAAAAAGCCTCGCATTTTTTATTATATTAGTCTATGAAATTAAAAGAGTGTAGCATCTGCCACAAGGAAACAATACTATGGAAGGCAAACCCTAAGGCTTGTAAGGAATGTTGGCTTAAATACAAGGCTTCTGAGACACTATCTCAACCGAAGACATACAATGTATCCAAAACGAAACAAAGTCCCGCATATCGCATTAAAAGTGTGTCTACGAAGAAGCTATCTGAATTGAATGATTATAGGGTGGTTAGGGATGGGTATTTAGATACTCATAAGGTTTGTGAGCATCCCGAGTGCAGTAATCCTTCTGAGGACTTGCACCACGCTAAGGGAAGGGTAGGTAGTTTGCTCACCGATGTGAGGTACTTTAGGGCATTGTGTAGGAAATGCCATAGGTGGGTAGAAGAAAACCCCACCGATTCTAAATCAATGGGGTTAAGTTTTAGTAGGCTCGATATAGATTAGTTCCAAAGTTCTTCTAGGACTTTCTCTACATCCTCCTTGAGGTCATCAATGTCAGAGCCTACGTTCCGCTCTAGGATACGGAAGGCATTGTTACTTGCTCCCCGTAGCTTTGCTAGTTTGTCATCTAGCTTACCTGCATCAGCATCTCTGCTCTCCCTCATCTCGAGGACTGCTACCTCTAGGTTATCCTTGAGCAGTTGTGTTAGCACGTAGGATAGTGCTAGGGCTTTCTCTTTAGCGTTCATAGTCCGAAATCTTTTTTAGTAATAATTCTCCTACCTCTAGCCAATAATCGTATCTTCCACTATCTAGGCTATGTAGCAGGGATTCTTCTGCTCTCCCGATGGCATACTCTTTTGCTATTAGTAGCCCTATAACTAGGTGTGAGCCATTGAATATAATCGTATTGAATACCTCTGCTTTCTTGCAGTTTATTGCTTCTAGTTCGTCTGCTTTTTCTTTTGGTGTCATATCATTTTTATTTTTCGTATTCCCACATTAATTCGGTGTAATTATTATCTCTTAAGTTCTCAATAACTTCATCCCAATACTTAACTCTATCCTCACTCTGTGCTTCATCTCTTGCTATAGCTGCACACATCCAAGCGGATGAAATCGCATTTACATAGGTTGAATTTAGGATTCTGAAATCTTTTGCCATTTGCCAAGATTTTTCTTTTGGTGTTAATTTTTTGTTCATATCATTTTCTTAATTAGGTTTACATATTGTTTGTTCTCTGCGTAATTCTCGTGAAGGTATCTAAGGTACGCTCTACGGCTCTTTACTTTGGTGAGTACCTTATCCTGCCAGAGTTTGTAGTCAACTACTGACTGCCTCCAAGAGGTATACTCAGCGTGGTTGTATTGCTCCCCGATAGCAGTAGTGCTACGTTGTCTAGGTAGCTTCATACCGAATAGGTTATGGTTATCTCTAAATACCTTCGAGGTAAAGTGTCCCGTCTCTATCTTGGCTTGAGCCATAACGATATCGGGGTACACTATTCCTACCTCGTTCATTGTCTTTAACATATTAGTCGTGGAGAATGGCATCTCTGCTCTCCGTGTGAAAGAAGCACTGCCTACCTCCAAGGAGATAGACAATGCTATTAGTGTTAGGGTTATACATTTCATTAATACTGCATTTGGTGAACATTCAGTTGCAACTTACTAAAGTCGGCAACCATATCAAAGTTATCCAAGATGTAATTAACATCTACCTCTTCAGTGTACGGGATAACATCGGTGTCTTGTGTGTTTGTGTAGTACACAATGCAACCATCCTGCTCAAACTGAATGCGTACCTCGTACTCATTAGTTAGTTCTATTAGTTTGCTTCTATTGTTTCTCATAATCATTATTTTTTGTTGTTAAAAATTCCGTGAATAATATCTGATAGCATACTTGCAGTAAAACCGAAAGCAAATACGCATACGATAAAAAATAGTGTTTCCATATTACTTATTTGTTAGCATTGAGTTCATATTAAGGAATGAGTGTGACCTATTAGAGGTCATACCCAAGTCCATTCGGTCGTAGTATTCGTTAACAAAGTCCCAAGCCACTCGGCTACTTATATCAGCCACGTACATCAAGGTACGCACGGCTACGGGTCGTTTGCTCTCCGAAGATACCATCTGTCTAAACTGCACTATACTCTTAGCATAGGTGAGCAGTTCATTGTATTGTAACTCGTTCATTTCAAAAGGTCGTTTATCTGCTCATCCATTTCAATATCATTACAAGTTGCTACATACATACCGAAACAAAATGCGGGGTATGTTAGAACGTATAACACATTATCGTATGGTGTTTTCTCTGCGACATACCTCTTGTACTTATTGTAGTCTTCCTTCAGGGATGAGTCTGCTCTTGACATAAAGAAGCTAAACTCATCTTGTATCTGCTCTAGGTTATCTCGTTTCATTGTTATTTGTTTAAGGGTTTAAAAGATTCTAATTAATATATTATTTGAATTGATATTCATATCGTTAAATTGCTCGGCAAATCCTTGCAATGACCATACGAGTCCGTTTTCTTCTGCAATATCTATCCATTGCTCATCGCTTACATTTCCCAAGTTTTCCAATTCGATATTGCTTACATCAATACCATATACTCTGATTTCTTCCATTGTTTTATTTGTTTAAGGGTTAAAAATAAATCAAGGCCTCTAACCTATTCGTATGTTTAATAGTTAACATATAACCTACATTGTTTCATCGCCACTTATGTTATGGTGAAGAATATTAGCTGACAATTTTAACATTGTAGCCCCATTCTTCGTAGGTCTTTATCCAGTATTCTAACTCTGCTATCTCAAAATACTTGTTCCAATCTTCACCACTATGGCTAAATTGTACTACGGGCTTCTGCCATCTGCCGAAGGTACCGAATCTAAAATGTATCTGCTTCATACTATCCGAATATTACCTCTTTTAAAAAAACCGTCTGAAGTATTACATCAGAGGTAACTGCATCGTCTCGCTCCTCTATCATATCTACTAGGTGGCTTAACTCGGTGTTGGCTACACGCTCGTGAACATCTGCTAGAGTGATAATGTTATCCTCTTCGCTCTCAGCATCATATAGGTTCAACTCTCCGCCATCTCTCAGTATCTGCATAAGCACATCCTCGTAACAGATAGATTCATCTGGTTTAAGTGCCTCTAGGTTAGCCACTGCTTGTTCTCTATCTTTTTTCTTTTTCTTGATGTAAAGTCCGTAGCCTTGTACATAGTCTAGTCCGTTGCATAATGCGTTGTAAAAATACTCTTCTGATTCTTGTGGTGTTAAAATGATTTTCATAATTTAAGGTTTTAAAGGGGGTGATTGCTCACCCCCAAGTGATTAATCTTGTTTGTTAAGTTGTTTATCTTCAGCAGTATAATCTATGGCCAACCATATCTGCTCATACGTTGCTTCGTTTGTTAATGCACGATACAATACATCTTGGGCGGTTTCATCATCGCATACAAACTTGTTTTGCACATCTCCTACGCTCCATAGGTTATCTACAAAATAGCCATTCTCTCTTAGTATTGATTTGGCCAATTGAATTTCGGTAAATTTAGTTTCTTGTGGTGTCATATCATTAAGGGTTTAAAGGGGGTGATTTGCTCACCCCCATAGTGATTAAATATAAATTGTCTCCTGCTTTCCGTTATCGTAGTAAGCCTTCTGACCATTGTCTCTAGCTATACGCTCAGCCTCTTCTCGGGTGGTTACCTTGGTAGATACATCTAAGTATAACTCATCGTTCTCTACCCAAGCCCCGATAAAGTAGCGTTGGTTTGTTAGGCCACCGCAGAGGATGTGTGCCTTCTCTTTAATGTAGGATGCAATGTGGTATTGCAAGCCCGTCATCCAATTCTGCTTAAGGATGGTCTCGTGGTCTGCTATGCTCACCATAAAGCCATCGGTAGGGTTAAGTTGTCCGTTCAGTAGGTTGTAACTTCCACCTCCGTTGTTAAGAATTGATTTTCTGAATTGAATTAAGTTACTCATAATTTTAGGTATCGGTTGGCCTATACTCCGAAAGGTTTTAGGGGTTATTTTTTAAGTGATTTGATAAAGATTGTAATTAATAAGCCGTAGAACAATACCACGTTAAGGGCAAAGAATAGGGCTAAAATTGTTTTGATAGTTTCCATCGTGTTAGTTTTTAAAGGTGTTTTTAGGTTTGGTTTGTTTGCTTGGTTGTTTCTCTACTTGCTTTGCTCCCCAATCTATTAGGAAAGCAACGGCTAAGATACTAGTTATTACTACAAATGCAAATTCTGAGATTAAAATAAATTCTTTCATTTTTAAGGGGTTAAGGGTTAATAATTACTCGGCACATAGTGACCAAGACTCTTGTTTGTATAATTCATTTTTAGTTAGACCTAGGTAGCCTAGGATAAAGTTAGCCAACCTCGTGCGGGTGGTTTCCTTTGTGAGGTCATTAGAGCCTATCTGAGACACTAAGTAGCTAGGTGACATACCTAGTACCCGACTGCAAAACTTTGCGTCCTGCCCTAGGTAAAACGCTCTGTACGTGCCATCAGATTTTGTTAAGGTCAATGTCCAAGTGTGACCGAAGCCGTAGCTTCCACGTTCGATTTGAATTGTTGCTTTCATTGTTACTTGTTTAAGGGTTTGATAGTTAGGTTAAGTTTACTCATTCGATGAGATGTTGTTCTATTGAATTGCTCATCGGTATCGTATAGGATACCATTCTCGTAGATGTAGATAGTGCTACCATCTTCTGAGCATAGCACATCTTCTTTGCCGTTAGATAGACTCTCTATCTTTAGTAGCGTTAAGTCTTTGTTCATAATTGTTAAGGGGTTTAAGTTAAGGGGAGCAGTTACGCTCCCCGTGTTAATGATTAAACTAATTGTCTATGGCCTTCTGCATATTCTATTTCGACAATGTGGCCTTCTTGTCTCTTCCACTCTACCCATTCTTTTAGGTCTTGGGCGAATACAAAGTTTCGTTTACTGCCATCATCCTCAATAATCCAAAAAGCACGCTTGCCATAATCTTCATTACCATAGTAATCTTGTCTAAGTTTGTAGTGCTCTTGGTAGTTGTCAATTGTTGTTTCCATTGTTTTAAGGGGTTTTAAGGGTTAAAAAAATAGTGCTATTGTGTTCTGCTCATCGTCTGATACCTCGATGCTTAGGCAGTCCTTAGAAGCTAGGATAAGTTTAGCTACCTCGATAGCATCTTGCCTAGAGTAATTCGTTGCGTGGGTGTATACATCTCCATCGATGTCGGTCACCACAATGTTGTGTACTTTCATAATTGTTAAGGGTTTTGGTTAATGCGCCCGTAGGCGTTTCGGATACTCAATCCTCGTCAGTTAACCTATAGTAATCAGATTCGTAGAATTGTCTGTCCGAATCTTTGGCTTCTGCCTTGCAAGATTTCATCTCAGAGCGAAAGTCGAAAGCTAGGCTTCTAATTCCATACTCTGTTTCATCACCAACAAGCCCCCAATCTTGGGCTTCGGTTTCGTCTAGTGGCTCTATGTCCCAATTGATTAAAAAGTGGTTGAACATAGCTAATGCTTCTTGAAATTGTGTATTTTCCATAATTTTAAGGGTTTGGTTAAGGGGAGCAGTTACGCTCCCCGATTAATTGTTAAAACATTTTAAATAGTAATTTACCATCTTTCCACCACTCGTGTATAAGTGGGTCATCATCTGTACCCAAATATATCTCTACTTGGTCGTATCCTTTTAGAGATAATCTTTCGGCTTCTTTCCTTGCTGATTTTAATACTACTCGATTATACTCCTTATGAACGTACCATTGTCCGTTTGGTACTTCTTCAGCAGATTTTAATCGATAACTAATTGTTAGCTTTTCCATTTTGTTAAGGGTTTTAAGTTAAGGGGTTTAAGTTAATAAATTGATTACGCTGTGTAGCGTAGAACCTACTTGCTGAATCGAACAGCAATACAACCATTGTAGGTTAGGGGCATTAAACTTCACCAGTTAATCTTTTAGACTCTTCTCTGATGGCTGATATTAGTGCCTTTCTAATTATACTAACATTGTACTTCAACTCAGCAAGGCCGTTATCGGCAAACTCATCGGTCTTGGTGATGCAGTATCTCTGCTTCTTAATGTAGTCATACTTGTTAGGCTTAACCGATTCGATGGTCACAAACTTGCCGTTAACTCTAATTGGCTTGATGTCTATAACATATGGCCAAGTGCCACCAGCATAGGTCGTAACGTATATAAACTCATCCGTTGCGATTTTGATTAGGTCGTTAACTTCGTTGATTCTCTCGGCCAAGGCCTTTGGTAATTTGATAGTTTTCATTTTGTAAGGGTTTATCGTTTCGGTGTGTACTGCTCACCTCATCAGTATAGGAACTTACCTATATACGACTAATATGTCAAAGAACGTTTACATCTACTCGTGCAGTCCAGAGGTCGTATACTCGATACCTTTACTGGAAGCGTAGATACTGGTAGCATCTACTCGGACATTTCGAACACCAGTCTTCACTGGGAGCACGCCATCTCGGAGTGCTAATTTCTTTAGTATTTCATTGCTAAGATTCTTAGCATTTTGGGAAGCATCGCACTTCCGACCCCCAAATATGGGAATAAGGTTTTACATACACAATAGCTAGGTGAAAATAATTTTGGCTAAAAATAAAAAATAGCCTCACGATAGTTTAAACGTGGTTTTTCAATGAAAACTTAACAATTTCTTAACATTGGAGTATGCTGAAGCATAGCAGATGTGCAGGGTATTTATAGTGTATATGCACCAATGCTCACCGAATAGTGAACCCTATATACTACTACTAGGATAAGAGAGCAGACAAGGTGCAGGGCGAAGCCTCGGGGGGTAAGGACTAACTACACGGAATACCCACCCACGGGGGTATTTACCCTAGGTATCTATAGCCCAATATGTTACACCTGCGAAAACACTACCGCTAAGGCCGTTTTATACCCCTAAATTGCGTCTAAGCGATTATCTCACCTACGGCAATATAACGAGTCCACTAAGGGGGGTTATTTCCTTAGAGAGCCTCTAAATGCCCTTAAACGGGAAATGCCAAAAACCCCCTCAGAATGCGTTTAAAAGGGGTTTGCTAGACCTTAGTGTATTTAGGGATGAAATGTGAGCTAACCACCCAAGGGGAATAAAGTGCATTTAAAGGTACGTGAGTACACACTCTCCACCACGTGGAGACAAGCACCTTAGTGTACATAGTGTTTATGTAGAATGATTCTAAATAAGTGTATTGGTCAGAGCAGACTAGCCAAGGTACTATGTAATGCAAGGTACTGCCACCCGAATCGGAGCAGATGGTATCCATATGGCTATGGATGGTACTAGGTGATGCAAGGTACTCTCGAAGCCATTCTATTTCTAGCCATCCCGAGGTGTGCAGGTAGGCTTAGTGTACAATGTACACTATCTAGGGGGGCGGGGTGTGGGATATCGGGTTATCTCGGGGTCGGCGGTCGGTTGTGTGTGGGCGGTTATCCCCTCACTCCACAATCACGAACTAAATCAACCACAGGCACCAGAACGCCTTTAGATGTATTGTTATCCCCTCCGAGCACATCACGTTTAGTATTTAGGTATTTACGAGCTATAGACTTGAGCTCAGTTGTGGTTTTGAGGATTATTGTTTCCCCTACTACTATGGCGTAGTAGTCTGCTTGGGTTGTGGCTATGCCAGATGGTTTGTTTCTTGAGCTATACTCAATGAATACGTTACCTGTCTTTAGTGTGAGCAGGTCTGTCTTAACTTCTATCCTCTTATGGTGGAGGATTTCTGATAGCTTTTGTTCACTTAGTACCCCTAGCTCTAGGTCGTATTTAAAATCACTGTTATAGTTCATATAGGAAATCTCTTGCTAACTTGTCCTCTATATCGTTATGGTTGTGTACTTCTCTCCACTCATAGTCGTTCTTTATATGAGCATCTGCTCTGCCTCTATCGCATTTGTCTTTGAACTCCTGAATTGTTCTGGAGTAGTAGTGGTTTAGTTGGGCTATGTTATCGTCTCCCTGTGGGTTGTATGGTCCTACGACTTTCCTTCCGTTAGTGTCTGTAGCTGGGACATCGTATGGGTTATGTACATCCATACGTGAGCTATTGTTAGTTAGGTTTAAGATACACTTTATATGCTCATTAACGCCTTTCTGTCTTTTAGTGAAACGTCTTAAGTAAGAGTAATCGTCTGTTACTTCGGTGAGCTCATTATCTCCAAACATAACCCAGTTAATAGCTACTGCTTCTTTACCTTCATAATCTTCTAGAAACTCCCTTATGGTGGGGGATTTTTTTAGGACTAGGTATTCATCTACATCAAAGAATGCTGCCCAGGTGAATGCTTTCCTGTAGTGAGATAGGAAGTATGCGTATGCATCTCTTTGCTTATTCTCTCCTGGGTATGGGATAATGCTTACCTGACGATGTGGGTATTCAAATTCCCAGTTGTTTGCATATATGAAGATATGGTCAAATCCTAGCTTTAGGTGATATTCTATCCACTCCTCTATATAGTGGTCTTCATTCTTAGCTATGCAGACGAGGGCTGTTGTCATTACAGTTCGAATTTCTTTTCTATCTTATTGTACTCTTCTTCTGTTATATCTACAAGGGTGTACTCGCTCTGTCTGATGAGCTCACATATCTCTACACGCTGTGGGAAGGATACGGTGTCATCGAAGAGCACAGCACCTTCTACCCCATCGCTATTATTCATCACCTTCAGGTATCTCGTTATCATTGGGCTTTATTCTAATGGTTACTGTTTCATCCTCTAATGTGAGGTAAAGGCTTGCGAGCTCCTCATAGGAGAAAATGAATGACTTCCCCTCTATGTAGATGATAATGTCTTTAATTGCTTCTATCTTCATATTCCGTATGTGTCTCTAATGTACTTGCGAGCTTCTCCATAGCTTGAGAATATTCTAAGGTAGTCAAACTCTCCTGGGCTTGATATGGTATAGGAAATCTTTATAATCTCCCCATCTAAGTCAAGCTCTGTTTTTTCTGTTATTGTTATAAGGTCTTTCATAGTATTTTAATTAGTATAATGCCAAGGAATGCAGCAACTAAGGTGAGCATAGCTGCTGTGAAATAAAAAAATGCACGTGGTAGTGGCTCCCTGTGCTCTCTGAAGATGTGGTCATACACCTCAGATGATGAGTTCCTGTTTTTACTCTTCTTTTTCATCGTTTTTGAATTACTTTTCTTAGTGCAGCTCTAATCTCTTTAAGCTCTTTCTCTTTTACTTGTTTCATCTTCATTAAAGCATCAATCTGCTTCTGTCTTGATATTTCGTGTGCTAGTGCTTCCAATACTCTCATTGTTTTTTATTTAATATATAGTGCGTACTCTCTTTTTCTTCTGTTTAGAAGGATTGGCTTACCACCAGCGTTCTTCCACATTAGGAATGCTGCTTCTATGTCAGCTGCTTTTGGGTCCTTGTTCACTCGTTTAATCAACGTAGACTTCTTTAATGCATTAGTTCCAATATTAAATGCTAAACTAACAAGGGAGTCAAACTGGTTTTGGTTGATGTCATCTCTTGTGCAGGTATATACGCACATCTCGTAGTGTTTTAACACATTCTCAAATAGGACATAAGCTCTTTCTCTTGTTATAGGACTATCTGTCATCTTAACCTTGGTCCCGTCTTCGTAATACGTAGAACCAATCCCTATAGTAGGTACCCCTGCACTGCACTTGTAAGGCTTAAGGACCACTCCTTCTTCCCTTGCGATGAAGTCCATACCACTCTTAGATACTTTTTTAATTTCCATATTATTTTATTTCTTGTTGATTAATACAGTCACCCTAAATACAAATGACAGGCTTGATATTATAGTTGTGATGGTTATTAGTGGTAGTGACCATATAAACATCACTAATATTACAAGTATGTCAGCAACTTTTGTTGGTGCATCGTTTACAATAAACAGTAGCGGCTTTACTGAGTAGGTTAATCCAAAGTCAAGTACAGCCTTCTCAAACTTATTCGCTCTCTTCCTCATCGCTTATTTGGTCTCTTAGATGCATAATTGATAATACGTGGGAGAGCATATTAGCTGTGCATCGCTCTCTTAAGCCCTCAGTCTCGCTTGAGTCTCTTTCGGCTCTTAATCTTTGGACCTCATCATCCAAGATTTTAATGGCATTTAGTATGCTTTCTTTATAGTTCTTTTCCATATTAGTCTGTTTTCTTCCAGTTTAACGTGCATTGGCGAACTATTTCGCTTTCATATGCTTCAAATGGGCTTAATGTTAACATTACTTTATCGTCTTTTATTATCTGCTCAGGGAACCTGTCAAGGGTATATAGTGGTTCCTTTAGTAGCTTCTTGTATTCATCACGAGTAGATACATTAGATACTATAAAGAACCCTTCACCATTGGTAAATGTGTCCCCAACATTGTATTTACAAACTACGTCTTTCAGCTTTTTACTAGCAGCCACCATAATTAGCAAGTTTTTCTAACCTTTCGGCAAGTTCAACACAATTTTCCTTTACTAAATACCTCTTACCACCATCCATTACTATAAAGGATAGTGAATCACTGCCAGTGTAAGATTCAATCTGTGCCACATATTTTGGGTTGATTGCAATATCTAATCCTGCTTCGTCTTTTGTTTTGTAGAATTGTAACATAACGCTAAGGTAAGGACTTATTTTGTTATATCAAAATTTATTTATACTTTTGTTTAATTAATAATCATTATAAATAATGAACATCAAAAAAAATACGGAGTATATCCTTCAGCATCCATATACAAAGAAGGCTATAGAAGAATATGTGCAGGGGGATACAAAGATGCTGGAGCAACTTATCTTCGAGATTCAATTTCATACCTTTGATAAAACAGCTTTGCTGTGTTCGCAAGTATATGGACTGAATAAATGGAACAACACTTGCGTTATCAAGGACTTAATAAGAAACGTAGAGCCACCTAATAATTTATCTATATCACTTTCTATTCCAAAGAAGAGTAGTAAGTAAAAAACTGAATTATTTATTGTTTATCTTTGCATATCAATTGATATTTATTTATTAACTCAAACATTTTATAAAATGGCAAAATTATCTTTAAATCCATCTAAATTAGAGATGGTTAAAAAAACATTAAGCGTTGCTGCTCCAACTGGTGGCACAATGGGTGGTGCTACAAAAGCTACACAAGGAACAAGTGGACCTATATCGGATGAGGGTGTACAAATGAAAATGGGTGGACCTCTAAATGAAGTTGTAGTATCAAGCATAAGAAAACCTAAATTTAACGAAAATCAGTTAGATGATGTTGTTAGAGTTGGTGGTGGATATGTTTCCAAGCAAGCTTTAGAAGATTATATGCCTTATCTTGAAAAACAATTAGCTGGAACTCGTTTTGAAAAAGACTTAAATGAAATTAAATCATTATTTAATAGCAAGCCATTAGTATATTCAGAAGATATAGAAGGAAAAGATAAGTATGATGTTCAATCAAACATTCAGAATGTTTATGGTGGTATTCGTGGAACAAGTTATGGTAGTGAAGAAAAAAATTACATTTTAGACTTGTTACGAAAAAAGGGAGTTAAATTAGCAGAAAATTTAGAAGAGGAAAGAAGTAGAACAAACCCTAATAAACCAAGAAATATTAGCTTGTTAAAATAATTTTTACTATTAATACTAAGAGAAGCTCACCAAAACGGTGGGCTTTTTTTATGTAATTTTGTATTATAATCTTTAAGAAATTAATATGGCACAGAAACCAGACCCTAAAAAATTTGCTACAATTGGCAAATTAAAAGAAATTATTGCTAAGAACAATAAAGATAAGGATAATATTGAGCAAAGAAGAAAAGCTTATGGAACCGATTTATCTGTAATGAGTCCAGAAGATGCTAAAGACCAAATTCGTTTAGACCAAATTGAGAGCCAAAACTTTCGTTATGGTAATTTAATTAAAAAAGCAGATAAAGAGGCAGATGCTAAAGCTAAAAATGTAAAAAAAGTTCCAGCACAAAGAGCTCTTGATATTGCTGACTCTTTAACGGTATCTGCAAGTCGTAAAGAAGGTAGTGCTCAATCATTAAGTAAATATGGATTTAATGTTAAAGATAGGTTGAAATCAGCTAAAGCGGATGAAACTAAAGCTAATTTAATTTTTGATAGATTGAATAAAGCTGGCTCAAACTTAGAATCTTATTATCGTACATTATATAATAATAGATACTATAATAGTAAATATATAGAAAAAAATAAAAAATAATGGCAAAGGCTAAAACCCAATCAGTCGTTAAGAAAATAGAGAAGCATAAGGTTTCAAGACCTGGTGTGCACTCTAAGAAGAAGGCGAGCAAATTAAAAGGCTCTAAGAATTACCTTAAGAAATATAATAGTCAAGGAAAATAATATGGCAACTGCAAAAACACCAAAGAGTAAGGTTAATGCTGCTGGTAACTATACAAAACCAGGTATGCGTAAAACAATATTTGAAAAAGTAAAAGCTGGTAGTAAGGGTGGAAACCCTGGTCAGTGGAGTGCAAGAAAAGCACAGTTAATGGCTAAGGAATACAAGGCTAAAGGTGGTGGATATAAAAACTAATCACTATGGCATTAGCTAAATCACAACAAAGTCTTAAAAGCTGGGGCGAGCAGAAGTGGATGACTTCTGGAACAGCAGCCAATAAAAAGAAAGGTTCCTCTAAAGAAGTTAAATCTAAAGGAACTAAAAGATATTTACCTGAAGCGGCTTGGAGTTCTTTGTCAGCTGGTGAAAAAGCTGCAACTAACAAAGCTAAAGCTAAGGGTAATGCGAGTGGAAAACAATTTGTTAAACAGCCTAAAAGCATAGCTAAGAAGGCATCTAAATTCAGGTAATATGAAAACTATGAAGACAATGAAAGTTAAAACTATGAAAGTTACCAAGGGTAAATCTTTTCCAGACTTAAACAAGGATGGTAAGGTTACTAAAGCTGATATCCTAAAAGGTAAAGGTGTAATTGGTAAAATGAAGAAGAAGTAATGACTTTAAACATCGGCATAGACTCGTTCAAGTGTTACGTAAGACTTAGTCATTTAACAAAGAATGATGAGGATGCCGATGTTTACCACAATGCTTATGCTTTCGGTATTCAATCTATTGATGGAAAGATTTTAACTTTTCACATAATGACTGATTACGGAATGCTTAGAAGTAGAGTTCCTATCAGTGAGATATTTTTAAAGGAACCAACTAAAGATATACCAAGCCACTACAAGCAGCTTTGGGATTGCTTCTCAGAGAATGTTACATTTACAAAGTTTGATTACCTTGTAGATAAGAGATGCCAGGTTGTTCTAAAAAATGGTGAGAAGGTTTGGTGTAAGTATATGTTTACTATTGACTGGTTTAACAATCCTTACTCAGACGAACCATCAGATTATAAGTGTGGGCATATTTTAGTTTCTGATGATGGATACTTACTATGTCAGCCTAACAATAGAATATATTGGAAAGATTGCAACTTTGTAACAAAAGAGTTCCCAATCAATCCCAAAGACTTTAAGGTTGATAATAAACTTGAATCAGTTGAATCTTACTCAGATAGATGGGTAAGTAGCGATAGTGATTCTTTTTACTACGAAATAAAAGAAAATGAAGAAGACGACTAAAACAGCAGCTTGGACCAGAAAAGAGGGTAAGAATCCTACTGGTGGTCTTAATGCAAAGGGTGTAGCATCATATAGAAAAGCTAACCCTGGAAGTAAGCTTAAAATGGCTGTAACTACTCCTCCGTCTAAGTTAAAGGCTGGTAGCAAAGATGCTAAGAGACGCAAGTCTTTTTGTGCAAGAATGTCTGGTATGCCTGGTCCTATGAAGGATGATAAAGGGAGACCTACTAGAAAGGCTTTGTCATTAAGAAAGTGGAATTGCTAATGTGGGCTATACTTTTTAAACTCTGGTTAGTTTTGTTTCTTTTGATGCTTTCTTCGTTGTAAGGCATACCTTCTCTATATCCCAGCAGTTCTACAAACCACCAAGTTTCGTTAACATTAACAGTGCGTACCCCAGAACTGAGATTCCCTCAGACAAGCCCATCTACCAAGCTTTGTTTTCATACCACCCAATTGTTTCTATCTGCTGGTCGAGAGTTCAATGCTTATTCCTTGATTGCTCCCACTTTGACAATTGTTGTTAGTGCTTTTATAGTCATATTTTTGATTGAGCTATTCACCCCTATGCACTTCTCAGTAGTAGACTTCTGAACTGAGTAAGGTTACAAATCTAAGCATAAGTTTTCAAAAAACAAAATAAAAAAATAAATTTGCATATGTCAATAGTATTCCGTAGCTTTGGATATTGTTAAATAATTAAATGATTAAAGAAATGAGTACACAACAAAATGAAAAAGTCTACGTGAACGGTATGTTCGTAAAGACACAAAAAACAACATTCGGTGACATTATCAAAATCTCTATCAAGGTAGATGATGTTACTAACTTCCTAAAAGAAAACAGTAATAATGGTTGGTGTGATATTGACTTGTTGCAGAAAAAACAAGTTGATGAAAAAGGTCGCACACATACTGCTGTATTGAATACTTGGAAGCCAAACAAGGTATCAGCACCAGTTGCAGCTGCTGAATCAAGTGATTTACCGTTTTAGAGATGGCAATCAAAAGAAGCCTAAAGGCTCAAGCTAAGAAGGCAAGAGAGAATCAGATTAAAGAAGTTAATAGTGTTATTCGTAATGCAGTTAAGAACTTTGATTTTTTAAGCTCTCTACTTGTTGAAGGCAATCCTGAAGAAACATACTATAAGATTATGGACTTCAGAGAGGCTGTTGAGAAAATGGTGGAGGAGATTAATGCAGAAACAAAAAAAGGGGAAGCTTAACGCAACCCCTTTCTCTTTGTGTTCAAACTAAGATTAAGCAGAAGCAGCTGCTAAGATAGCAGATACAGCTTGAGTAACATAGTAAGAACCATTTTGCCAGTTGTTGGCCTGGTTGTAAGTGTAATCAATTGCAGAAGCGATTGTCGGAATATTAAAAGCAGACGCAGCAGCTTTAACACCTTGAATACGGTCAGCATTGATTAACACTTGTGCAGTTGCTGCCAGTTCGCCTTCTAAAGGAGTAACCCAAGCAGATACAGAAATAAGTTTAGCCATTTCGGTTAAATTTAATAGGTTAATAAATAAATTAATGAATACACAAAGATAAGCATAATATGATACGAATTTTAACATACGCACCCGTACTAGCAGATGGTACAAGTTTTTATAGATTAGGGGGTGTTTTACCGTACCTAGAAAAAGAATATCCTGATATTTACATAAAAGATATTTCTGGCAAGGACCCACTAGACTGGCACGATTACATATCATTCGATGTTGTGGTTTTTCAAAGACCATTCATTCCACCACACTTAAGTACAATTAATATGCTTAAGTTGATGGGTATTAAAGTTATTATTGACTATGATGACGATGTGTTGAACGTACCAATGCATAATCCATTTCATAGTAACTACGAAGCAAACAAAGAAACGATAAAAAAAATATCTAAAGTTGCTGATGAGATTTGGGTATCTACAATTGGATTAAAAGAAACATTTTCAGAGTTTAATAAAAATATAAAAGTAATACCAAATGCTCACAATGACTATCTATTCCCTGTAGAAAAGAAAATACCATTTAATGATAAATCACAAACAGTTGCATATAGAGGTGGAAGTACACACGAAATAGATGTTTATTCTCAACTAAACGATTGGATTGAAATTATAAATAAAAACAAAACAACTGAATTTTATTTTATGGGTGCAAGATTCCCGTATTTAGAAAGCAGATGTGGAGATAACTATATTATTATTCCTGGTACTCACATTCTTGATTACTTTAGAAATATGCATAAAGTAAATCCAAACATATTTATTTATACCTTAGAATACAATAAATTCAATGTAGGTAAAAGCAATATATCTTGGATTGAATCAACGTATGCTGGAGCCGCTGTAATTGCACCTGAATTTTTAACAGAATTTATTAGACCAGGTATATCTAATTTTACAGGTTCATTAAAAGATACATTTGATAAGATAAAAAAGGATAATAAGTTATTAAAAAAAATGAATGATTTATCTTGGGATTACATACAAGCAAAACTACTTTTATCTTACGTAAATAAAGAAAGATACAATTCTATTGTAGAAGTAAAAAACCGTAAGTAAAATTGTGTTACATTTGCATATACAAAAAGGAAGAAAATGTCTTGGAATACAAAAACAAGTAAAATTTACCCACTTCGTATCAAAAACTCACAAAGATACAAAGCACAGGTAGTGGCTAACAGCAAGGGAAGGAAGCTCTCCGAACACTTACATTGGTTAATTAATCAATCGATTACTAATTACGAGATGGAACTTGGAGAAATTAATGTACCAAAGGAAGAAGAATAATGAAAACACACGGAGAAAACTTTATCATTCAATACGATAAGGGTTCAATTAGGAACTATGATTTAGGTTCTGGCATTGTAATTGAGATTTCAGCAGAATGTAATGTTGATATTAGAGGCAACTCTGACCAAGTAGGTACTATTGTGTCTGCTCCAGCTGATGAAAAGTTTTTTAAAGATGGTGACAAGGTACTCACACATTATTTAGCATCAGCAGATAGTAACTGTTTTAGCTACGGTGGTAAGGATTACTACAGGGTTACTAAAGCTCAAATGTTTGCAAAGATACACGAAGATGGAACACTTGAACCAGCAGAGGATATTTACTTCTGTGACGATGTAGTTGTTGACTCTACTACCGAATCTGGGATACTAACAACAATTGATGGTAAAAAGAATGAGTTATTGAAACTATCGGTTACACATATACCATCATCTATTAGTAAGGTATGGGCAGATGACAAGATAAATATCGGAGATGTGATTATGCCATTCGATAACTACAACTACAGATTTACATACAACAAAAAAGAATATGTAAAAGTTGAGCACAAGTTTATATCAGGTGTATATTTAGATGAAAAAAAATCTACCTAAATCAATTGATGATATAGAGTTTGTTCCATTTGTAGGTAGAGATATTGATTTAAACACAAAAGGAAAACCATCTGTATATCTTAGAAATGTAATAATCCCTTACTATAGGAAGGTGGTAAGGGGTCTTGAAAAAGAAATAACAGAATTAAGGAAATCAAAGAAAGACCTGCTTGATAGGAAGAACAAGCAGATTAGTGCAAAAAGGTGGCTAAAATACAAGAGTAATCAAGAAAGGTTTGCTGTCCAACAGAAGAAAGTAAGAGAAAAGGCTGTTGAGATAACAAAAAGTAAAGTAAGGAAGGCTGCATTTGAGAAGGCAGATTTGCTCGCTAGTATATACTACTTACCTGTATATATTAAGCTGGCTAAAGAATCTGGTTTAAGGTTACAGGAGTTCGTATATATAGTATACACTAGTAACTTTAAATACCTAACACTTGCAGATTACAAGGAGTTCTTTGGCGAGTCGTTCAGTATGACGCATTTTAACGCCTGTAGAACGCTTCAATTTATTGATTCGAGTAAGAACATAACTAACAGTTATTTCTTGTCTCTGAAGGGCAGAAATTTGATTAAAAGGGTACAAGAAGAAGTAGAAGTATTTAAGGATGAATAGACCAGATTTAAAAGGATTAAAACAAGGGCAATTAGGATATGTTGAATATTTGGAAAGCGAATTGGCATCATTTAAAAACGATGGTGCAAAAAGGTTACTATTTGAGCTATCTGGTATTGCTGGAGACTTTGCCAATGATATCGCTTCTATTCGAGGTGGGGCTATTGCAGGCAAGTATATTAATGACGATAAGTCTGATGCGATGATTGATAAGGTGATGAAGCTTGTTGACAAGATGGATAAGTTTAAGTTACTTGCACAGCTCACCGAACCAGAAGAAGAAGATAAGGCTAAAGCCAAGAAAATTATTAGAAGACCAGAGGACTTGATACGTGCCAGTTAATAATGATTTAATAGATAGTGCGTTAGATAAGTTTGAACGCAAGCGTATGTGTGGGGAGATTAGTGTTGAACTTCCTGCAACTCCTCTATTCAGAGAAATAGCAAATTACGATAAGGATAAGAAGGACCAAAAGTTTGATTACATAAAAGTTCCATTAGATTACGATGAGCTTGATGATGATGAGCAAGGGGATATAGCTATACGTGAATACGATAGAATAAAGAATGGCTATTGGTTTTTTAATAATGGTAATCTTGAATATATAACAGGATACCATTACGCTTTTTTAAACTATATGATTATCGATGGTGAGCAGCCTTTGTTCACCGATGCACAAAGAGATTTCTTTTATGTGTGGGATGCGGTGGAGAAAGACCCAAGTTGTTTCGGATTATGTTTAACTACACCAAGACGATGGGGAAAAGGAGAGGTGTCAATCATCATCGCATACCTACGAACAATTTTAAATCAGTTCTCGCATTGTGGTATTCAGTCTAAAAACCTTGATGGTGCTAAAGACTTATACGCAAAGCTTGTACAAAGATGGCAGCGTTTACCCGCATATCTTAAACCAATAGATGAGGGTGAATCTAATCCTAAGTCTGCTCTCCGTTTCTTCGAACCAGGAAAGAGAAGTACAAAAGCACAGAAGAAGGAATATACTACAGCATTAAACTCTTGGATAGACTATGCAGCAACAGTTAAGACTGCATATGATGGCCAGAAGTTAAAGACATACATATTTGATGAGGCTGCAAAGGCCGAGAACGTGGATGTAGAAGAATGCTGGAACGTAGTAAGATTCTGTTTGCTTAATGGCTCACGAATTATAGGTAAAGCATTAATAACAACAACAGTAGAAGATGGAGACTCATTCGAAGCATCAGTTCAATATAAAAACATATGGGACAAATCAAACCCTACAGAAAAGCTTGAAAGCAATAAAACGCAGTCTGGATTATGGCGTTATTTTAATCCTGCGTATATGGGCTATTACGGAGAAGATGATATTACAGGTGTTTCCTTTATAGACGATTATGGTTACTCAAGACAAGAGTTAGCAAAAGAATATATTATGCGTAACAGGCAGGGTCTTGATGACCGTCAGTTAGCATCTGAAAAAAGAAAGTTACCACTGACCGTAGAAGAAGCTTTCCAAACGGATTCAAGTCAGTGCCACTTTAACTCTATAAACCTTAATGACCAGCTCACCTACTTAAGAGAGTACGCACCTAAGGGATTAGTAAACCGTGTTACATTTTATAGGGGTATGGATGGAAAGGTAACCTGGAGACCAGACCCTAAAGGAAAGTTCCAAATGTGTTGGGATTTTAAGGGTAGAGATGAGGTTAATAAAAACGTGGTCGAGAATGGCCTTAAGAAGCCGTCTAACACATCATCTTTTGCAATTGGCGTTGACCCCTTTGCCAGCACGATTATAACGGGAGAGCAGGGCTCTAATGGCGTGGCATACGTATATAGAAAGCACGACCATCAAGACCCAGAAGATAGCGGTCTATGCGTTATTAGATACTCTGATAGACCACCACTAAAATCCATATTCCACGATAATGTTATTATGCTGTGTGAATACTTCGGATGTAAGGCTAATTACGAAAGTGATGTAGAAGATTACTACGAATATTTTATTAATAAAGGATATAAGAACTATGTAATGTGGAGACCTAAATCCACTATAGACCCAAATAGAAAAAATAAAAAAGTAAAATATGGCACCCCATCAAAAGACCCGTTTGCTCTTCAAAAGCACTTTGACACTGTTTATGATTACGTTGAGCTCCATTGTGATAAAATTTATTTCACAGAGCTTATAGAAGATTTAATAGGATACAAACACGCTAAACGTACCAAGTATGATGATACTGTTGCTTTTGGTATGAGTTTATTAGCTGGGACCGAGAATGTCAAAGTTGAAAACGGAAAAGAAAAAAAACTTGTTTTTATGAAATTTGCCCAACCAGTAAAGGGTATAGGTCATTGAAAAACAAACGATTTAATTGGTTAATTTTGTAAAGAATTTATATTAAGGATTAATGGCTCAACAAAACTACTACGGACTTCCAAATCCCCTATCTCCAGACGCTGAAAAAAATGCCCCAGAATTTGGGTTGAAAGTAATGAAAACATCATACTCTCAATGGTTAAATGGATATGGTGGAGTTAGTCAAAAACAAAGACAAGTTCGTTTCGATTATAACAGAGCTTATGCTACTGGGCAACAGCCTATGCAAGAGTTCTTGGATTTCTTAGATATTAACGGTCAGCAACCATACTCAAATCTTGATTATACTCCGCTACCTATTGCTATATCTATAATTCAGCGTATAAAAGATAGGTTTAACCAACGTATTGAAAAGATTCGCTGTAATGCTATTGACCCCATTAGTGTTTCTAAAAAAGATAAAGAAAAAGCTGAAGCTAAATTTAGAATGCAATTCAAAAATGAAATTCAGCAACTTCAACAAAGCACTGGCGTTCAATTAGAAGACCCAGATGCATTTACTCCAGAAGATAATGATGAAAACGAAATATATTTTGGTTTCAATTATAAACAACGTGAAGAAATAATGATGGAACAAGGTATTGACCTTGTAATGTATGATAATGATTGGACTGAGTGCAAGAATGGAATGCTTGATGATTTAATTACTTTTGGTATCTGTGGAACTAAAACTTTCATTGATGCTAATGGTAAAGTAAGAATCAGAAAGGTTAATCCATATAACTTAGTATTATCTTATAGCGAGCGTGATGACCTTAAAGATTTAGAATGGGCTGGTGAAATTGTGTATATGAGCATTGCTGATGTACGCTTAACATACCCAGGAAAAATATCAGAAGAAGAGCTGTTTAATATAGCAAGAAGTGCTACATCTAAATACAATAACCCTGCTGCCTGGACATTTACCTGGAACTACCAATATGCAAATGCTTTTGCAAGACCATATGATGCTTTCCGTGTTCCTGTTATGCAGATGTCATATAAAACTTTGTACAATCTTAAATATGAGAAAAACCAAGATAGATTTGGTAAAACTCTTTTAGATAGAACAGAGAAAATGAAAGATGGTAAAGATTATGTTAAATCTAAACCGTACTATGTAGAATATGATGGTGCTTGGATTTGCGATACTGACTATTTATTAAAATGGGAGATTGCAAATAATATGCTTAAGCCTAACGAGAACTTACAGGAATGTTTGTTACCGTTTTCTTTCTATATGTACAACAATAATAGAATGACTAACAAGCCTATTATTGAAACAATGATTCCATCTATTAAACAGATGCAGTTAGCTCACCTTCAAATGCAGAAGATTGTAGCACAGGCTGCACCAGATGGTTACACTGTAGATATTGCTGGTATGAGTGATGTAGATTTAGGTAATGGTAAAGGTGCATTACAACCTATGGAATTAATCCGTATCTACAAACAAACTGGTGTTATATTCTATAAAGGCCAAGTAGATGATATGGAAGGAAGTAATAGACCTCCAATCACTCCGTTAAATGTACCATTTACAGCAAAACTACAAGCGTTCATTGAATTATATAATTTTGAGTTAAACAAACTTGAAAGAACTATTGGCTCTAACTCGTTAGACCAAGGTATGATTTCTAATCAAGCTGTAGGTGCAAAAGTATTAGACTCTGCTCGCCAAATTGGAGAGAGTTCTATTAACTATATATATAACGCATACTTAAACGTATTCGAAAGAACAGCAAAACAATCATCAATGAGATTGTGGGATATTTTGGTTTTTGGAGAAAAAGGTGGTTATGAAGGTTATAAATATGCATTAGGTGCTGATAGAGTTGAATATATTAAATTAGAAGCAACTGATGGTTTTGAAAAAATAAACTTTGATGTAAAGATTGAAGCTATAAAAGACGAGGGCGAAAAAATGCAACTAGAGCAAAATATTCAAATGGCTTTAGCTCAGCAAACAATTGAACTTGAAGATGCTATTCAGGTACGTTTATTAGACAACCCTAAAGCTGCTAACTACTATTTAGTTTCTGCACAGAAAAAACGTAGAAAAGAAAGAATGGATGAAGCTCAACAAAATAGCCAAATGCAAATGCAACAAGCAGTACAAGCGGCTCAAGCCAAATCTCAAGGTGAAATGCAATTAGAACAAGCTAAATCTCAATTCAAATTACAGCAATATGAGATAGAACTTGAAAATGAAAAAGAAAGAGAAACACTTAAATACTTTAATATACTACGTGTTAAGACACTTGAAGAGTTACTTAAACAAGGAACTCCTATAGACCAAATGCCATCTTATATATTTGATGGTATTGATGGTGTTGTTCAAACTCAAAAGCAATTAATACTTGAAGAGCTTAATGACCAACAACAACAAGCTATGCAAGAGCAACAAGAACAAATGCAACAAGAAATGTTAGCTCAACAGCAACAGCAAGAAGGTCAAGAAATGACTCAAGAAGCTGGTGAAGAAGGAGCTGTACAAGCTGAAGAACAACCAATGTAAAAACACATTGAATTAATAGTTAATTTTGTAAAACAAGAAAGGAAGAAAAAATGGAACAAAACGTAAACAAAGCTGCGTCTTGGGAGGATGTGCTTTCGGATAATTATAATGCCGAGCCACAAGCCGAACAGGTGCAAGAAACAGTACCGCCTACTGGAGAAGAAACTCCTCAAGCTGAAAATACTACCGATGCTGCTGGAAATCCAGTAGAACATCAAGAACAAATCGAAGAACAAGCTGAGGAGCAAGTTGATGAACAACAATACCAAGCTCCGCAGTACGAAGAAGAAGATGATTACTATGAGCCACAATATCAAGCTCCAGTAACATTAGAAGATTTAGATGAGGATACTATTTATGAGTATCTATCTATTAAAAAAACTAATTATGACGAGGTAAATGATATCGATGTCGTAGCTGGTTTTATATCTTCAGAAAATCCTAAATGGGATACTGATGATATTGAGTTTGAGCTTGAACAAAAATATGGTTCAGCTCTATTTGAGGATAAGGTTGATTTGCAAGAAATTGATAAAGATATTTATCCAGATGAATACAAAGAGGCTGTTAAAATCAATAAAGAGATTGACAGAGCTCAAAAACTTTTAAAACGTGATGCGTTAGATAAACGTGCTGAATTAGAAGAATTAAAACAGAACATTCAATTACCAACATCGGGAAATAAACAAACCGATAATAATGTTAGCAAAACTTCGGCAGAAGAAACTCATCAGGGTCTAAGTCCAGAGCAAATTCAATATTTGCAAAAACAATGGGTTGATTCTGTTGAAAGAGATGTTCCAAGTGTTAACGAGTTCAAGTTTAATTTAGGAGACGAGGAAGTTTCCTATAAAGTAACAGAGGACGAACAACAACAATTGGTTCAGAAAATGAGAGATTTCAATGCTGAAAACTATTTAGTGGACCGTGGATGGGTTAACCAGGATGGAACTCCAAATGTTAAGAAGATTACCGAGGATGTGTATATTCTTGAGAATGCGGAGAAAATGTTCAAGTCTGGTTGGACGCAAGCTAAAGAAAAGGCAAAGATGGATATTATCGGAAAGGATATTAAAAACATTAACCTTGGCTCCCCTAACACTTCATTTGATGCTAAAGGTGGAAACCCTTATGATTTTGGTGATTACGTGTTAAGCTTATAAACATAATATTAACAATTTAAAAATTTAAAAAAATGGCAACTACTCCAAGTACCTTTAGTACCGCGTCTGCAACCAGACAAGGTACGTTAATCTCGGAACTTAATATCGTTGTACCACGTGCGTACAAAGAATTTATAGATAAGTTTCAATTCGTTCCATATGTAATGATGAACGAGCTTGCTGGTAACACTATGGCTACCGACAACAAATTATTTTACCACTACGAATCAAAAGGTCGTCAAATGTCTTTTGTTACTTCATCTAACGCTGCAACTCCTGCTGCTGGTGCTTCTACTACAGTAAATATTGCTGCTGCTGATACCTATGCTTCTGGAACTAAATCTTTACCAGAAGTTGGTATGATTATGTACAACTCACGTACTGGTGTTGAATCTCGTGTAACTGCTGTCAATAAAGCAACTGCATCTGCTCACACAATGGCTATTACTCCAGTTATCTCAACCGAGGCTGCAACATTTGTTATTGGTGATACATTCCAGGGTCGTGGTTTTAAATATGTTGGTGAAGCATCTGATTACACAACTACTCAGGTTCAAACTATCGACAAATTTACTAACTTCGCTTCTCAAATCCGTATTGACTCTCGTTTTACTGACTTGAACTTAGCTGAAGCAATTGACTTTGAATATGATGGTCAACGCTACTACAAGTACAAGCAATTAGCTGATGATAACAAAAAATTCTTGTTACAAAAAGAATTGATGTTAATGGACTCTAACTTAACCGACAACTTAGGTTATACTGAGACTGGTTCTGCTGGTGTTATCCAACAGACTGAAGCTAACGGTTTAAACATCGGTTATAGCACTTTTGGTGCTCAAACTACTTTCGCAGACATCGAGCGTCAATTAGACTCTCAAGGTGCTCCTGCTGAGTACGATTGGTTATGTGATGTAAACCAAGATATTGCTATCCAAAATGCTTTGGGTAATGATTTCAACAACGGTGCTATTCTTTACGCACAAAACCAAGATTCATCTAACTTAGATTTAGGTCGTGGTTTTAAATCATTCCAACCTTATCACCGTAAGTTTAACTTCACTCGTTACTTGCCTTTCTCTGACGCTGCTTTCTACGGTTCAAATCCTGCTGGTAGCTTGCGTAAGAACTTCGGTTTATTGATTCCAAAAGGAACTTCAACCGATGCTAAGACTCGCAACGTAGTACCTCGTTTCAACATCCGCTACCAAGATATTCTTGGAAACGGACAGAAAGTTCAAATTGCTGAAACTGGTGCATTAGCAAAAGTTCCAACTTCTGCTAAGATGGAGTTAACTGTTTCTCAAGTTGGATACTTCGGTGTTCAAGTTATGGGTGCAAATCAATATGCTATCGTAAAAGGTGCATAATTAATACTGGGGGAGGGTTCGCTCTCCCCCTTTATATTTTAAATAAAAAAGGAAGAAAAATTAAATTATTATGGAAGAGACACAAGTAAAGAAAAAAGGTAACCCAAATTTTGTAAAGAAACAAGATGATGGTTTAAATGATTTTAACAAAGTATACACCTTTGTTTTAACAAAGACATACGAAAAGTATAAACCAGTAGATGGTGAAACTGGTCAGAGATATCTGAACCCATATCCACCAATATACAAGCTACCAAGTGAAGGCAGAACAATTGATGATGCTACTGGTAAAAATAGAATGTGGAGATGTATTAAGGGTTTTGATTCTATCTGGCAAGATGAACAAGAAGGAATTGAAGTAGTAACATTAGATGATTTAGAGGATTTGATATTTATTGATGGTAGAATGATTGTTAAAGGTTTTGAAAAAAACAAATTAGCAGCACTATTCAATCAAGATTCTTATCAAGGTAAAAAATACAAAAAGAATGATGTACCATCTGCTTTCAGATTGGTTGACGAAGATTTAGACATTAACAAAGCTTTAGATAGCTTAGATTCTGAATACGAAGCATTGAAAATTGCTAAAGAATGTAGTAATGAAGAAATGTTGCCATTTGCACACGTATTAGGTATTAATACAGATGCTGCAACAAATTCAATAAGAAGAGACTTCATTATGAAGGCAAAGTCAAATCCATTATACTTTGTTAAGTATTTTGTTGACCCTAAAAATGAAATCGTATACAACGTGTTTAAAGCGTTAAATGAAAATATCATTTCAGCCTCAGCAATTGAAGGTAA
>Ga0070374_10000144_pt1 | contig 27104 bp, 26 predicted proteins | sample LauGreSuBDMM15SN_2_FD_66374 | JGI IMG/M metagenome (GOLD analysis project Ga0070374, IMG submission 66374) | Freshwater lake microbial communities from Lake Michigan, USA - Su13.BD.MM15.SN (version 4) (version 4) | ecosystem: Environmental > Aquatic > Freshwater > Lake | place: Lake Michigan...
TCTGAGTGAAAATGGTCAAGAGCACCCCATTGGATAGGGCAAGATTGGGATATGCGCTTAGACCATGTCTCATATGTAACTTCCCATGATCAGCTCGCCGACACAGTGCAACGCCTGGGCGCTCGCCTAGGTAGCACCTTTGTTGATGGCGGAGTCCACCCACGCTTTGGTACTCGCAACTTTACGATGCCATTGCAAAATGGTCAGTACATCGAAGTTGTCTGCCCACTGGATCACCCTGCAACAGAGCAAACTCCTTGGGGTAAGGCTGTTAGCAAGAAGGCACAAGAAGGTGGCGGTTGGCTAACGTGGGTTTTTGCAACTCAAGACATTTCTAAGGTTGAAGAGAAGTTTGGACGCAGCGCAATCGAAGGTCACCGCACACGCCCAGACGGGACCGATCTTAAGTGGAAGCAAATCGGAGTTAATGAAATCGCCGATTCTCGCGAGCTTCCATTTTTTATTCAATGGTTAACCGCTGATCATCCTTCACAGGACGGAAGAGCAGTTGCCGCAATTGAGAAAATTACGATCGCTGACTCTGATCAACTATCTGATTCATGGTTTAAGTCAGAAATTCTCGCTGGATTAGATGGCACAGACATTGAGTTTATTGACCCGTCAACTAACGATGGTGAATATGGAATTGTTGCAGTGCACTTAACGACACCTAGTGGTGTTGTTCGCTTAGATTGAAACTAGATGCGCTCAACTAAAGGTCAAAACCACCCCTCAACAGCGGTTTTGTTGTTAGGCTTTAACCGAATTGACCTTTTTTCGAAGCGATTAAATCAGTTATCTAGGAATGCACAAATCCCTATATTTGTATCAATAGATGGATCGGACATTGCAACCCAAAATCTATTTAGTTTATTGATGAAAGAATTTATATCTGGGAACCCTGAGATGAAAATTAGCTTTAAGGTCCATGAAAAGAATCTAGGGCTCGCAAAACACCTCACTACCGCGATTTCCGAGGTTTTGAATGAATTTGATCAAATAATTGTTATCGAGGATGACATCATTTTATCCGAAAACTTCATCGCAAACATGCTGAATGGCCTTTACCTTGCAAAAAATGCGAATAATATTGGAGTGGTCGGTGGATTTTCTGCCTTCTCAAGTAGAAATTCGAAATTCAAAAGGCCTAAGTGGCGAAAATCTAGCAATTTTCCCGCATGGGGGTGGGGAATTACCCGAGAGTGTTGGAGTCATTATCAACTAGAGCTGCCACCCAACTACTTAGAAGCACTAAATCATTCTAGAGCATGGCAATCACAAAGCTCCTACAAGAAAAAAGTGTGGACTGCTCGCTTTACGAAAGTTGCAAATGACAATCCATTTACTTGGGATTACCAAATGCAGTACTTGCTCTTCCGCCGTGACATGATGACACTTTTGCCAACCAATAGAATTTCCGATAATGAAGGATTCGATAGTGTTTCATCCTCAAATACAAAAGACAAAAGACCAAGGTGGATGGGGGAGGAAAGAGTATTTGATGGCATGCTACAAGGGAAAATTTCGAGGGTTTCCAGACTTTACCAGGTTCGTGACGCTTTAACATATGGCGGAGATATCAGAGTAGTCCATATTTTCTCCATACTTCGCAAAATAAGGGGAAGCCTTAGGAGAAAGAGATTAAAAGGCCCAACGGATTGAATGTCACAGAAGACAAGATTAGCGATTAACTTATTGAATTATTCTATCTAGGCAACAGCAGGAATCCACTTCTTGTTCCAACGGCATTCTACCTATCCCAGGCTTCTCCAACTTTTATTGGAGAATTATTCTCAAGATTTATGAGTGGCAGGCCTGAAATCAATTTTAATCGATCTAAACCTGACAAAAAACTTAGTCGACCTTCTTGATTCCTCGCTTCCCTCACACGCCAATCTGTATAATCTGAGAAATCTTTTCTTACGGAAAGTCGAATCTTATCCACAGTTTCTTCATTAACGAAGAAGGCATTGTTTCCGACTCGATTTGTTCCTATGAAACAGAACCCCTTTTTTGCCAACAGTGCCCTAAAAGCCGGGAGGCTTGCCCCATAATACAAATGAGAGAAGTGTTTTTTAGAACGATCGAAGTAATCATCTCGCGGAACCGTAACCTGGAGACTTGGGCCAAAGAGTGGATTGTATTCCACAACGATTATAGAGATGCGTTCTAAATTAGCTTCACTTAAAATCCAATAATCATTTCCATCTAAGTCGAGTGACAAAATATCTATACCCCCCATAAAATCTTTCGCTTTTTTAATGATTTCTTGGATATTAAATGGCGTTACCCATTCTTGCAATGAACTCAAATGTGTCTTCCAACGCCAAGGATTTGCTAGAACATTACTTCCTAGGTCAACTCTGCCGTCAACGGCAAAGACGCTGGCACTGCGATTTTCCATCAGGAAGCGCGAATTACACTCTTTAAAGTTTCCCGCACCAATTTCGACTACTTTAGGTTTAATCAGATCTAATCTTTCGCAAAGGAAATCTAAAATCCCATCCTCACCCCATTGACTGTATACCTTGACCTCGGCGTCCCAAAGATCTTTAAAGTTTTGGGAGCTAGATCGAGATGCGATTATTGAAGCCTGACCTAGCAGAAATACATTTCTATCAATCTGCGGCTTTACCAGACTTAGAATTTTGCGGACAAATTTGATTTCGTTTAGGTTCATATTTGCATTACATTCCACTTATTAAGCCAGGGGCCGTTGATGTATTTGTTGCATATCGGCATCAACCATTAGCTCTGCTAATTCTCTCCAGTGTGTGGATGCTTTCCACCCAAGGACCTGAGTTGCTTTTGTAGGATCACCAACAAGCGCATCTACCTCTGTTGGGCGTATGTACTTCTGATCGATCTCAACATGGTCTTCCCAATTCAATCCAACATGTGCGAATGCTGCCTGAGCAAAATCCTTCACTGTCGCCCCAACACCCGTGGCAACAACGTAATCCGAAGGTATCTCTTGTTGCAACATCAACCACATGGACTCCACATACTCTTTTGCATATCCCCAATCTCGAATCGCACCTAAGTTTCCTAAAAAGAGTTTTTTCTTTGAACCATTTGCTATTTCAGCGACTACACGGGTTATCTTTCGGGTTACAAAAGTCTCACCTCTTCTTGGTGATTCATGATTAAACAAAATTCCATTTGTGGCATGCATGCCATAGCCTTCTCGGTAGTTTACAGTGCACCAGTACGCCATCAACTTTGCAGCTGCATAAGGACTTCGAGGTTTAAATGCACTACCTTCATTTTGCGGTGGCGGTGTTGATCCAAAGAGTTCGGAGGTGCTTGCTTGATAAAAACGAGTATCAAGCCCTGCGGAGCGAATTGCCTCCAATAATCCAACTGCACCCACTGCATCAACCTGTCCTGTGTATTGGGGCATGGTAAAAGAAACTTGAACATGAGATTGAGCACCCAAGTTGTAGACTTCACCGGGCTGGATTTCTCGGATTAGGTTTGTGAGACCTACTCCATCAATTAGATCACCGTAGTGCAGGAAGAGTTTTGTATTTTGCTCATGTGGGTCCTGATAGATGTGGTCGATTCTGGATGTATTGAAACTAGAGGAGCGACGAATCAACCCATGAACCTCATACCCCTTTTCTAGTAAAAGCTCTGCAAGATATGAGCCATCTTGCCCTGTGATTCCAGTTATGAAGGCGACCTTGTTATTCACTGGCGAACCTCACCTCTCAAAACCGCTTCGCGATACCATTTGATGGTGGAAGCAATTCCATCATCAAGAGTAATCCTTGGGCGCCACCCGAGTGCTTTTATTCGACTGACATCCAAGACTTTTCTCGGTGTTCCTGATGGCGATGACTTATCCCACATTATTTCTCCTTGAAATCCTGCCGCGGTAGCGATCTTAGTTGCCAATTCCATAATCGTTATCTCCTCCCCTGTCCCGATGTTTAGATGAAGGCTAGAGTCGTAACTTTGAGTCACCAAATAAACAGCCCTTGCTAAATCATCAACGTGAAGAAACTCTCTAAGCGGCGTTCCATCACCCCAAAGAATTAATTCTTTTACACCCGACTCCTGAGCTTCAACGAAACGTCGAACTAAAGCTGGAAGCACATGGGAAGAATCCAGATTGTAATTATCTCGAGGTCCATATAAATTTGTAGGCATCAGCGAGATCCACTTATATCCAAACTCCTTCCGATAGGAATTCACCAACTCGATACCAGCTATTTTTGCAACTGCATACGCAGAGTTAGTCGGCTCTAAAGGCCCGCTCAATAGATACTCTTCCTTTATTGGTTGCGGGCAGTCACGAGGATAAATACAGCTCGACCCTAAGAAGACAAATTTTTCGACCTTAGCTTCATGTGCCGCCCTCATTAGGTTGGCTTGTATTGTGAGATTTTCAGATAAGAATTGAACTGGATGAGAGTCATTGGCTCTAATTCCACCAACTTTTGCAGCAGCATTAATGATAACTTTTGGCGAGAAATGATTAATTACATCTCTCGTGGCTTGAAAATCAAGAAAATTCACCTTGGAACGATTAAGTTGAATTACTTCAAGCCCTTGGTACTCGAACTCTCTAAATATCGCAGACCCGACGAGACCCGTTGAACCAGCTATGAGTGCACTCATGATTAAAGTCTAACAGCCAAGCAATTACTTAATTACAAATCTCTCAGGGGAAGAACTAAGTTTTAAGAAAAATACCCATCCAAGCAGAAACCTAACTATACTAAGATGGTGGAAGAGCGAGAAACTTGGTTAGTTACTGGGGGCGCTGGCTATATTGGCTCTCATGTAGTGAATGAGTTTCTTCGGAATGGAAAAAACGTTGTAGTCTACGATTCATTACTTAGTGGGCTGGACTCGCGGATTAATTTTCTAAGCAAAAAATATGGGAGAGAAGTTAAACTCATTGAAGGTGATATTCGGGATTCCCAAAAGCTCGAAAAGTGCATGCAGGAACACCAGCCTTTGGGGATCGTACACTCTGCTGCCCTCAAGTCTGTCGAAGAGTCATTCAAGGTACCTGATGAGTACATGGAAGTAAACTTTTTCGCAACTAAAGATATTTTGCAAATCGCAACCAGAATGGACATTCGTAACTTTGTCTTTTCGTCGACTGCCGCGGTCTATGGCTCACCTAATCACTCAAGACTGATTAAGGAAAATGATGAGAAAGCTCCTCTATCTCCATATGGAAATTCCAAGTTACTTGCTGAACAGGAAGTTGAAAGGTTCTCTTCATTACCCGACAACAATGGAGTTAGTCTTCGTTTCTTCAATGTTGTAGGAAGTGCGGCATATGCCCTGAGAGATAATTCCACAGATAACCTAGTGCCCAAAGTCTTAAATAGATTACTTAATGGGCTATCCCCAATAGTTTTCGGAAATGATTATCCAACACCAGATGGTACTTGTATACGTGACTATATAGACGTGAGAGACATAGCAACGGCGCACCTATCTGCAGCGAACATTAACTCTAAGTTACCCTTTGCGTTGAATATCGGTACCAACAAAGGCGCTTCGGTATTAGAGGTGATTTCACTCTTAAAGACGATCACAGAAGCTAGTCATATTCCAGTAGTGATCGCTGAAAGACGACTGGGAGATCCAATGGCTCTGGTAGCCGACACTAACCTCGCAAGGGCGAAATTGAATTTCAAGGCGAGATTTCAATTATCGGAGAGCATTAACACATTAATCTAGATCGAGTTGAGTTATTTTTGAGAAAGCTGTGCAACACCATACATTTTACGATTATCAAATATTCCGCACTTCATCATTTTTTGCCTGCTTTCCAGCAAGCCCCAAGCCGTGGAAGAATCGATGTCATCTGACACGAGCAGACCTCCGATGGACAGTGCTTGCAGTGCCAACCGGTATTCAAAGTTCTGCCATCGATAGCCGTGGTTGGAATCATGAATCCAGAGATCAATCTTGCCAATCTTGGCTACCTCATCTTTCAGTGTTCTACTAACATTTCCCTCAAGCAGATGAAAATTCCAAGAAGGTGATGCTGGATGAACACCCTCCGTCCTAGGGTCGATATCAAATGAGTGTAAAACGCCACCCACTTTCTTTAATGCACTTAAAATAACGTTAGTAGTTATACCGTTAGCGACCCCCGTTTCAACCACCACAATCGGCTTGGTTTGCAAAATGTATGCATACAAAAACGACGCTAAACCAATTTCGCAATCATAACTAGCACCAAAGTTCACACCAGACTTTTGAGAGATGGTTTGTTCGAAGACAAATTCACCTTCTTCAAGGTCGCTGAGTTCAAAATTTGGGAAAACCATTCCAGAGGACAAAAAGTCATATGTAGAAGCGTAAATTAAATCACAATTTTTATTCAACCAATTTGCACTAACACCATGATAGTTGCCCTTTAAAATGTAGGCTAATCGTTGGCCAATTAGATTGGCTATGGACTCTACTTCATTCATGTTGGAATCTTACACCCGAAGTCAGCCAAAAGTGAAAGTGACAACTGAAGCCTCAACTTGTAGGGCACCAGAATTGAAAAATCATTTTGGAGTCTTACGGACCCTCTTAGACTTATGCAAAATTGTTGGAAGGATAGTGAACCGAAGTAACGAGACCAAATTGTGCAGATTTCCATCAATATCGTTACGAGTAGTATCTTCCTCAAAAAAATTCGGAAGCGCTTTCGAGAGAGATGAAGTTTCATGGAGAATGTTATTTATGTAAGGAAGATAAATGAATCGAAGTATCTTGACTGCTTTGTGGGGCTTTTTATATCTATTAAAACCGGTTGATATGAAATTTTTGCCTATTCGAATTCCATGGAAATGAAAGCAAATCAAAGTATAATCATCTATGAAAGTTAGTTTTGATTTGGGAACATTCTTGATTTTTCTCTGTGCCTGAAAGTAGTACTGCCCATTATTGACACCAGGATCTTTTAACGTACGTACTCCTAAGGTGTTTTCAAATCTCTCAAGGTACTTTTGGTCCCCATAAACATTTTCGGTAGCGTTTATGGAGCTGTCTGTGAGGCACAAGTTCTTCCACTCAAGAACTACCTCCTTACCTCTTTTTGAGTTCCTTATTGCGAGAAAACCGGCATTGAATTTTCCGTAACGTAGATTTGCTTTCAAATTTGAAGGAAAGAGATGCTCAGAAAGAAGCAAATCAGAATCATCCAGAAGCTCGAATCTTGAAGAAATTGCCCGGAAAAAGTAAACATCTGCATCAAAGTAAATCAACCAACCCTCAACTTCAATCTGGTTCAAGAAGTATTCGAGAATTATAGGCTTTAGAGTAATTAAAGCTTCAAAGAAAGAACGTGAATTAAGAATCTCTCTAAACTGTAAATCGAATTCAATTACTTCGGAAACTAAGAAAAGTGACACATCCTTATCTGAGAATCGCTTGACAAGATAATTGAAAGAGGCTTGGTCCATGCACACAACAAAAACTCTACATTCAGGGTCTACTTGGAGAAGTGAGTTTATGGAGACTACCCCTTGTACAAGAAATTCTCTTGAAAAATATGTTACAGCGTTTACTTTCATTAATAGCTTTAAAAAGCATCCTTTCTGACATATGTAAAATCGCATGAGTCTCTGGACACTGGAATGTAGTTGTTTTTTCTCAACAGACGGAAGAGTTTTTCTCCTCGAAATTTTGATCTGAAACTTGGAAAATGCAGCTCATCAAATTCTACAAGCAATTGATTTGGGAATATCCCGTCCGAAAACATTTGGCTGAGTACTTCTAGTCCAGAACCCTCGATGTCCAACTTAAGAATGTCAATTTTGTTAAGCTTGTGTGTTTTCACAATCTCATCGATTGTAATGCCTTGAACAATGTAGTCAGGTTTTCCTTTTCTGTAAAAGTTGTGTATGCCGTTAATTGAACCGCTGCTATCTCGGGAAATATCTTCAGGCAGGTAAAAACCTATTTCACCACTGGAATGCCATAGAGCTTTTTGCAGGTATATAAAATCCTCTTTTTGAACCTGTTCTAGATTGTATGACGAGACTAATTGCCTACTACTCACAGAATACTCTTTTGAACACTTTTGACCCAATGCTTGATAAGTTTCCTGCATATGACGTTGGGCAGATTCTGAGGGGTCTACCAAAATAATCAGGCTATTGAACTTATTGGCGAATTCAATATCAAAAGAGATATCTTCTCCAATTCCCCCGGAAATCAAAACTACCTTCCTGAGATTTTCCTTGGGTTGTACAAGTGTTTTTCTCCCATACTGAGAACCAAAAGTTAAGAGCGTGAGGCTCGTCAGGCAAACCTCTGGAGCTTTGGGACATAGTAGACGCCATCGAAATGAAGTAATCAGTCTTTTCAGCACATTACGATAAAAACCAATTTCGAAGACCCGCATTCCAACATCCTACCCAATCTCTGTTCAGAAAACTTGAAGAGCAGAGAATTATTCCAAGAGCTCATTTTGGTTGACATCTGGTTGCATCCATTGCGCTCAAATTTCGCACCCTAGGTGGTTCATGCAATTTGAATGTTGAGAGAAATGCCTCGACTCACTCTTGGTAGAGGTAAGAAATGGTTGGGAGGGAATTAGACTAGAATATATATACATAACATTGAAAGAAAATTAGAGGCAATATGAGGGTACTGGTAACAGGTGGTGCTGGATTTATTGGATCAGAAATGTGTTTCCAACTGATTTCTCTGAACCACGATGTCCATGTTATTGATGCTCTAACTTATGCTGGAAGAAAGGAATCCCTAGCTTCCATATTGGGAGACATCAGGTTTACACTGATGGATATCAGAGATAGTCATCAGTTGGATCGCTTTTTTGAAAACAACGATTTCGATGTTGTTATCAATTTTGCTGCGGAGACGCATGTGGATAATTCAATAGACAGTCCTCGAATTTTTTTAGAAAGCAATATTTTTGGAACTTTCAATTTATTGGAGCAGGCTCGAAGACACGGCTTTAGATTCTTGCAAATATCCACGGATGAGGTCTATGGATCCATTCGAGAGGGTGAATTTTCTGAAAGTGATAAGTTAGAACCCTCATCCCCATATAGCGCATCAAAGGCTTCTGCCGAGATGATTATCAATTCGTACATTAAAACCTATGACGTTAAAGCCCTCGGTGTTCGTTGCTCAAACAATTATGGACCAAGACAAAATTCGGAAAAACTTATTCCTGCATTTATTCGGAAGCTGACTAGAGGCGAAAAGGTGCCCGTCTATGGCAGTGGATTGAATGTCAGGGAATGGATCCACGTTTCGGATAGTGTTTCTGGGATATTAAGGGTGATGTTAGAAGGTAAAATTGGTGACTATTACAATATATCTAGTGGAGATTTTAATTCAAATTTAGAAGTCACGCAACGCCTATTGTCTTATTTCGATAAGGATGATTCATTTATTGAGTTTGTAGAAGATCGTAAAGGTCATGACTTTAGATATGCGATTAATAGTCAAAAAATTAGATCGGAACTTGGTTGGGTTCCAAAAGTTAAGTTCTCTGCTGGGCTTAATTCGACCATCGAGTGGTATTTGCAGAACCCAAGTTATTTGAATGTAGAAAAGAAGGAATGATTATGAACACAAAGGGCTTACTTTTGGCCGGTGGGAGAGGCACTCGACTTGCTCCAATTACCTCCGTTGTGAACAAGCACTTATTGCCGATTTATGACAAACCAATGATCTATTACCCTCTTTCAACCTTAATGTTGAGCGGGCTTAGAGAAATAGCCATCATTACCAATCCGTGGGACGTAGAAGTGTTTCAGAAATTACTTGGGGATGGGTCTCAATTCGGAATTCAGTTGACTTACTTATCGCAGCAAGATCCAAATGGCTTGCCAGAAGCGTTCATAATTGCAGAAGAATTTCTTGACGGATCTAACTCTGTCCTAGCACTTGGTGACAACCTTTTAATTGGTCAAGGTTTCGGCAGGATTCTAAAGGAGAACCTAGGTAAAAAGGGAGCGTATGTATTTGCATTCCCTGTGAAAAACCCTTCAGAGTATGGGGTTGTAGAGTTTAATCAGAATGGCCAAGTTATTTCATTGGAAGAAAAGCCCACAAACCCAAAGTCTCGATATGCCATTCCAGGCCTGTACTTCATGGACCACCAAGCTAGCGATTTTTCGCGTGCCCTGAAACCATCGAATAGAGGTGAGTTAGAGATTACAGATCTTTTGAAGCGATACCAAGAAATGAATTCTCTTTATGTCACGGCACTCGAACGTGGAACAGGTTGGTTGGATACGGGTACAACCGATTCATTATTTGCCGCCGCGGAGTTGGTGAGGGTCTTGCAGGAGCGGCAAGGTTACAGAATCAGCATGCCTGAAGAAATTGCATTGAATAACGCATGGATCGATTCTGCAGATCTCCTGGAAACAGCCAAGAAATTCAGAAATACTTCATATGGAAATTACCTGTTAGAGATCGCCCAGGCTTGTCAGAATCAAAGAAAAGATTAAGTGAGCACAAACACAAGCAAGGATTTCCCCTCAAAGAGTTTTATTTTTGTCCTTGAGAACTTGAGGATTGGAGGTATTCAAAGACTTGCGTTGGACGAGTGCTACCAATTAATTGCCTGGGGTCACGAAGCAACAATCATCTCCCTGTCGCCAAATCTTGATGGTGACAACATGCTAGAGACTGATGGTGATTTCCCACTTTCCGGAAACTTAAAGATTATTCACCTGGACCAAAGCAAGAAAACTCATTTGAAGTACTTCCTTAAACTGCTCAGTTCAAAACCGAAAGGCACTTTAATTGTAAGTCACTCTGCTTCTGCAGCTCCAATTCTAAGAATAGCCAGCATAATTCTAAAAAAGAATGTAAAAATCACTCTCTTTATTCATCAGCTGCTCACTTTATCCGACAGTAAGCAAAAGATAAAGAGGTTCATATATAGTTCTTTTGCTAATGAAATAGCATTCTCTTCAAATCAATTTCTACTCGACTGGCAATTTGAATTCACGAGAAATAAAATGTTGAGATTGTTAATGAACAAGAAATTGAATTTTGATCGAATGGGAGTTTATTTACCTCGGCTTAAATGGGGAGAAGTGAACGGTGCAAGTTTATGTCTTTCAGACAATCCACATTTGATCTTTATGTCTCGTATTTCGAGCTGGAAGGGCTTGGAAGACTATATCGAAATATGTCGTAGAAACCTTAATGATAACTTGCATGCAATTGCATTTATAAGTAGAACTAATCGTAGTGAATTATTCAATCCAGATGAGTTTGATTCATCTATTTCTCATGTTGTATATGAAAAAGGATTAACTAGTGTTTCTGTAAATCCTAGATCTATTCATATTTACCCAAGCAACTACGGTCCTGAAGTCAGATTCCCGCAATCTATTGGAATGAACGTGCTTGAAATGGTTGGCCGTAATATCCCTAGCCTGATTTCTCCAGAGGGATTCGAAACTTGGCCAGAATTTAAAGAATCACAATTGGTCAAGGTTGTTGATTGGAGCGTAGCGACCGAAGTTGACAGCACGATTTTGAGTATGTTGAATCTTAGTCCAGAGGATCGTATTAAGGAGAAAACACGACTTGAGAGTGTGATTTCGATTGAAGAGCATGCAAAGAGAATTATTAAACGCCATTAGGACTCGAAGTTGTTTTCATCTCAGTGAGTAAGTGAGCAATACCAGGCACTATTTCAAACCCAGCTAAACCCCAAAGATGCAGATGCTGTTCACATCGATCACTGTCAAGTGAAAAATTTTTCACATTCCCTTGGTGGGTGATAGCAATGTGCATTTGTGATTTTTCCAATTTTTCAAGAATAAGGCGAACCACTTCATGTCGGATCAACACATCTGCAGAAAAGAAATGAACTAGGCCACTTAATTTTATTTCTCTCATTAAAAGATTTCGAATGAGAACCACGAGGACATCTACGGTTACGCCATTCCAGTAGAAATCTCGATCTAAATCGAAAGATTCGCTAATTTGCCTATGCTTCAATTGCGAGACCAACCCGTGCGTTTTTGACGAGCTTAAAGCTACCCCAATGAAGGAGGTCCTAATTACTAGAGAATTAAAGAGACACAAGTCACCAAGTGCTTTTGTAAAACCATATTTAGTAGTTGGAAAAGGGATTTTCTTTTCCGAATATTTTTTTCGGAATCCACTAAATACGGCATTTGTACTAAAGTGAACCGTTTGGTAACCATAAATTTTCCTAAGCACACTCAGCTGGAGTGGCAATACAGAGTTTATTCGAATTGAATCTAGCCAGCCGGATTTTTTGGAAGTAAGAGCAATGCAGTTGATTACATAATCTGGTCTAGTCAATCTAAGTAAGTGAGCCAGATTTCTACAACTAAAATTGAAAAGCAATTTTTTTGAGTCACTTCGCGATGTACCAATTGTTTCAAGTTGATCGATACTTTGCAATTCGGAGAAAATTCTGCTTCCAAGTAAACCATCGCTTCCCAGAACAAGAACCCTCATGGAAGTTATCTTTCTAGGGATGACTTTATGTATGGAATTTCCATCAGCATTATAGCAAGCTGTTCAGGATCTAAAGTCTCTGTATTTTCGGATGTGTATTCATCCTTGGGTTTTGTTGAATGGTTGAATCCCAATTCATTCCCGACACGTTTTTTTACCTGAAAGTATCTGTCATGCTCTATTGCTAGTGAACGTTCCTCTGATGTTAAGAGTGTTTCATGTGTTTTTTCACCCGGGCGAATCCCTATCACATTAATGGATACATTATTTCGATTCATTAGGATTGATAAAGCTTGTACAATAGTATCGACGCTAGCAGCTGGCGACTTTTGAACGAATAAGTCCCCCTTATCTCCATTTGCTAGAGCAAACAAAACTAAATCAACTGATTCATCGAGAGACATCATGAATCTCGTCATACCCAGGTCGGTGACACTAACTTGATTAGTCATCTTTATAGTCTCAATAAACTGTGGAATTACTGAACCACGAGAGCCGATAACATTCCCGTATCTTGTCACTACAGAAGTAGTAGTTGAAGGATAATCGTCCGACCTAACTAACTTTTCCATCATCGCTTTGGTCATCCCCATTGCGTTTAATGGATAGACTGCTTTATCTGTGCTGAGAAAGACAGCATTCGTTACCTTTGATTGCGCAAAACCATTTAAGAGATTATGACTTCCCTGAATATTAGTCTTCACAAATTCCCACGGGAATGATTCGGATGCTGGGACTTGCTTTAAAGCGGCAGCATGAAAAACAAAATCCACACCCGAGAGTGCTTTTTGTACCGAGACCTCATCGCGAACATCTCCAAGAATATATCTCACTCTAGAATCTCGGATTTCCTGCTTCATAAAGTGTTGCTTGGCTTCGTCCCGACTGAAAATAACGACCTCAGCAACATCAGTAGAAACCAACTTCTTGGCTAATGTATTTCCAAAAGATCCGGTTCCTCCAGTAATTAAAAAGGATTTATTTTTTAACATAACACCCTTCCGATGGCTGCCTATAGATCACACAGTTAGTCTATTATAAAGTCCGTCACATTCCTCATATTGGAGAAAAATGGACCTCTCAGATATAACTGTAGTTATCTTATCGCGGGGCCGGGAAGAGATTCTTCGAAAAACTCTTAGCTATTGGTCTGCCCAAAATGTTCAAGTGATAGTGATCCACAACAGCGGGGAACCATTAGATACAAGAGATCTTTCGGCTAATATTACTTATAAGATTCACCGCGGTTCATATGGTGAGAGATGTTTAACTGTTCCTGAATTGCTAAAGACTAAATATTCTATTTTGAGTGCAGATGATGAATTGTATATTCCGAGTGCTTTACTTGCGATGAAGGCAATGATGGATGACGAAAAGAGAGTTGCGTCAGTCGGAGGACGTACCATTGCTATTGGTAGATATGGGTCTTTACTCACTGCTACTAATCCGTACCAAAACATGAACGGCTATTCTAATAGATCTAGCACACCATACTCTCGAATCTGTAATCATTACAACAAAGAATACGGGAATAGGATTGGAGGAATTTACCGACTCATCAAAACAGAGAACATGAAGAAATTGATGATGGTTTTTGGAGAAGTTGCAGAAATGTCGACTCCGTATATCTTTGAAGTAACTGGTGAGATTGTAGTCAATTCAATGGGAGATTGCTTGTATCTTTCAAATATTTATTGGATTAGAAATTGGATAAATGAAGCGGTCCAACATGGAAACTGGAACCGTAAGCTACAATTCACCTCTTGGGTTGCTGAAGATAATTACGCTCATGAAGTCACCAATTGGAAGTCAATCTTAGCTCGAGAGCTTAAGTTAGCGAAAAGTGACATTGAGAAAATCACACAAAGTATCGTTGAAGTTCGAGAATCCTCCGAAGAAAGCGCTATTCCTGATATGAATCGCTTGAAGCGTCTCGTACCTGCACACTTAAAAGTTGAATTAAGGAAAGTTTTTTCCCCTTCTACATTGCCGACGAGCTTGTATAAAACACTTGAGAATATGAATAAAGTTGGTGCTACATATGAATTATGTGAGATAGAAGATGCAATTAAGTTTATTTCTTAGTTAATATTTTTCGCAGAGTTGAATTCCAGTAGTACTGTCGAAGCTGGCGCACTAAAAAAAACCTGTTAATGTTGTACGTGTTCCACCGGTTATTAATCAGCCGGGGATTGATGTATATTTTTAAGTTATCTTCTCTCATTCTCTTACTTAGAGATACATGTTCACTTTCTAATGCCTCTTGGCCCGATAGGGAATTGTAATTGTGGTTCAAAAAGACACTCGCTTTGTAGATTCCAAATCCGCCAAATCCTGATTCAACTTCTATCCAGTCAGAATTTTTTGAGATAACGTGCATACGTGAGTAGATCGCATTCTTCCTTGCTTTGTCGTAACTCAGACGACGGCGAAAGCTCGCTATAAATGGAACTCTTGAACCTTCACTCAGGACAATTTTTTCCTGCAGTTCCCTAAGGTCATGCAAAACGTCGTTTGGACACCACTCTGGGTGCCTAAGGGCTAACAAATCGTAGTATCCACCTGTTTGATTTGCGAGAACAGCGCCCCAGCCATCCTTACAAAAAGAAGAATCTACGCCCTTACTTGATAATGCAAAATTCATGCCGTCCAAATCCGCAATAGCTACATAATTGAAGTCAACTGATTTGCTTAAGTCTCTGATGTACTCAACGTACCTGTTCCTGCAAAAACGAATTCTTGATACTCTGTCTGGAATCTTGTGGTACAAATCTCCCAATGAAATGTAGTTAAAGTTTGGCATCTCTTTCGACAGGCGAGATAAAATTTGGCATGTATTATCCTTAGAATCGGACTCAACCAAGAATATTCCTACTAGGTCCAAATTCGATAAAGCCTTTGCAACCCTCTGGATTTCCCTCTCAAGGCTATGAGAAACATTACACACAGTACCAACGAGTACAATTTTTTCCACTGACACAATCTAGAGCATTTGAGCATGAAATAACCAAAAACGAATACAATTAGATTGTGCAAAATTCCAATCTATATCCTTTGAAATATAGCGATCTCACAGAATGTGGAGGCTGTGGCTCGAACTCGCTCTTTGAGACATACAATTTTGGGAAAGTTCCAATTGCGGGTCACTTTCCTTTAAGAATGGAAGAGGCGCTACCAACCCTTCCAATGTCCCTGATGTTTTGTGAGTATTGCTCCTTAGTTCAGATCTCACCCAATGTAGATGATCATCATCTGTTTTCGGATTACAGATATATTTCGTCTATCAGCATGAAGGGGCATTTTGAAGAGTTAGCAAGCTGGTTCCACTCGAGGGAATATCCTGAAAAAACAGCTAAAATTCTTGAGATAGGGTGCAACGATGGCCCACTTCTTGAATGTCTCACCAAACTGGGATACTCGCCAACTGGAATAGATCCTGCCTCAAATATAGTTGCAATGGCACGCAAAGCAGGTTTAAAAGTTATAAATGATTTTTTCAGTGAAACTACGATCCAAAGTTACCAAGACTTAAGAGAATTGGATTACATTTTTTCTGCAAATTCATTTGCTCATATTAGTGACATAAGGTCGATTGCGAAGGCTGTCGCGGAGTCGCTTTCGGATAAAGGAAAGTTTATTGTTGAAGTCCAAAGTTTGGTTGAGTTAGTCAAAACAAATGCATTTGATTTTGTTTATCATGAGCATAAGTATTATTACACAATTAAGAGTATTTCTAATCTAATGTTACAAGTTGGTCTGCACCTCGAGCATTGCGAAATGATTGATACTCACGGGGGATCCTACAGGTTTGTATTTTCAAAAGACGTCATTCAGCAATCGAGTGAGCTAGCCGCCTTGATCAGTGCAGAAGAAGAAATGAACTTAAACTCAGATGCAATTCACGAAGCTGTCGGTAGATATGTTCTCACGCTTGGAAATTTTGACTCATACTTTGAAGATAAGGTAATTGAAGGCAAAAAAATAGTTGCGTTCGGAGCTTCGGGTAGAGCCAACATGTTATTAACTCACTTACCGAGAATACGAAATGGATTGCCTTTTGTAATTGATGAATCTCCAGAGCGAATTGGGCGGTACATGGCACAAAACTCACTACCCATAAGAGCATTTTCGAGTATTGATACACATGAGTTTGATGTTGTTCTCATACTCGCGTGGAATTTTTCAAAATCAATTATAGATAAGTGGCCTGAAAAGGTTAAAATTGAATTTGGAGTGCCACTTCCAGTTTTTGAAGTCATCAATTATTCCGAGGATAGCCTTTAACAAATTTATTAACCTCAACGAATAAACCTTCATATTCTCGTTGATTGCCTATCGGTAATGATGAGGGAAGGCCATGGACTGAAGCACGCAACCCTGCGATCCAAAATGAAATTTTCGAAGATGTTCCAACAAAATACTTTGCATGAACTGAATTATCTATAACCTCCAGAGAATTTTTGCTTGGTGCACTCAAAAGTTTAGATCCCAAAGAAGATAATCTTTCAAGTGCAATATTTGGCGAATCTGAGAAAATCTGAAAATTTTCAAGATGGTACTCTTTTTTTACTTTATTTAACTCTTGTATAATCAATGTCACCGGCAATGGTTTCTTTTCCTGCAATGTGAGTAGGTCACCTAATCTATAGTGAATTGCGCATGTATCACTTAGCCCTGTTGAGTGATTAGCGACCACTTCTTTAATTGACCTGTCCAATTGAAAGTAAAAATCCACAGGTATCGTCCTGTATGAGTAGTGCCCTCGAAGGGATAAGGTCCAAAACTTGACCCTCTTAAACTCAAAGTCGTTATTCGCAGTCTCGACTAAGGAAAGAATTCTGGAAACATTTCTTAAAAAATTACGTACTTGACCACTAAATTGCCTCCTTGAACTTAGCTGAGATGAATTATCTAGACGGTAATCGTCCGTATACCCAAATTTGTAACGTGGGAACAAGGAAACTACTTCAGGAAATCGATGTGTCACACCACCGGTATGCAAGACAATCCTCATGCGTCGGCCTGGAAAACGCTTCAAGAGATCATTAGCTATCGAAACAGCAAACAGTTGAGAACCCAAACCGCCCCAGGCATGTATTTTCAAAGGTGGAAGAAATTTCAACATTTAACCAGTATAGATGGAAGAAAACCAATAAACTAGTGAGTGATGATAAACCAACAAATTAGGCCAACGATCTACTTCCTAAGTTTTATTGGAGCGGACTATTCACGTTCTAGTACGATTTTGAATTTCACTTCTGAGGCACTTGACAAGAAATTTCTGAAAGTAGAATCTGGAGTCATTGGGATTTATCGTTCACTTACAAAAAACCGCAAGGAGTTAAGAAACGCTCAAGCAATTGTCGTAATGTCTCCTTGTCACATGATTGCTCCAATTGCAAGATTAGTGTTAAGAAAACCTGTAATACTTGATGCGGGCTGGTCTTTGACAGATGGAATCCTATCTAGAGGCGTAACTGCATTTGATACGTTGCGAATAGCGAGAAGCTATTTTCTTGATTTGATTGCTTTTCATGCTTCACAACAGGTTCTCTTTGAGAGCAAGGCACAGTTAAGCAGAAGTCGAAAAATGTTTCTAATATTGAAAAAGAAGTGTTTAGTTCAATACACTGGCCTAGATGAGAACAAATTTAGAAGATTCGAAGCAAAGTCAGCTCTAGTATTAGATGTCGAAAAGATATTAGAAAAAATTAATAACCCTTTGACTGTAATTTTTCGTGGAAAAATTAATAACGAGTCAGGATTTCCTCTGATACTCGAAGCCGCAAAAAAAATGAATGGTGTAGCATCATTCATTTTTGTATTAGGTATGAAAGATGAATGCCTTGAACCGTCAGAAAATATTCTGATTGTAAAAGGGATCACAAGCTCTGAAATGCACTACCTATATGATTTCTCTGATATAGCCATCGGGCAAGTTTCCAATCACCCAAGACTCCGATATACGATCCCCCATAAGGCGTTCGAAGCTGCCTTTTATTCAAAATGCTACATTTCTTCAGATTCAATAGGTGTTCGAGAGATTTTTGATGAGGAATCCGCAGTATTGCTGCAAGAAATCAGTTCAGGTCTACTCGAAACTACAATTAGATCTCTTGCACCTAGGAGATTACGGGAGAAATACTCTGAAAATATAAACAGAAATTATCTTAGGAATCACTCACAAGAACGTATTGCTAAGCATTTTGATCAAACAGTGATCCATTTTATATCTCATTATTCAAAATAAATTGAACTAATTTTGCGCTCCATTGTACTCGAATCGAAGATCGCTAGTCGTTCTTTCTGTTGATCTAAGATACTTTGGCGGTACTCCTTATTGTTCAACATTTCCATTTTTGCTTTAAAATCTGAAACATTGCCGGTTTGGCACAAGCCAGGGAAATCTGCACCAAGCACCTCAGGAATGGCGGAATTTCTTGAGGCGATTATCGGGACACCAGCATCCATTGCTTCTAGTAGCACCATTCCGAAACCTTCATATTTGCTTGTTAAAATAAAGGCATCAAGTTTCTCTAGGAACTCATAAATTTTTGAACTTCGACCAAGAAAAGCCACAGTATTTTCCGCAAACATTCTCGAGCACATAGTCTCCAACTGCTTCTCTAATTGTCCCTCTCCAAGAATGAATAACCTAGCTGTGGGTACAGTGGCTAGATATTCTTTAAATGCATTCAGCATTGTAGGTATATCTTTTTGGTCGGTAAGTCGAGAAATTGTTCCAATATTGTAAATCTTTCCAGAAGAGGATTTAGTGGCTCTTGGGGAATCAAAGTGAGGAACGTATCCATAAAGAACTACTTTGGCCTTTTTCATGTCCTTAATTTCGCCTTGTTCTAAGAGAAAATCTTTCACTGCTGAAGAGATTGCGATTACCGCCTTTGCACGGTAACACACAAGCCGCGCAAGTAAATTAGACAAGAATTTGGGAGCATTTAGGAAGAAAGGTTCGGCATTATGTCGGGAAGTTATGAAGGTAAAAGCCGCCGGGCAAAAGAGGCCAACTAACTCAGCTCTTGGCAAATGCGCATGAACTATAGAAATTTCTTTATGTAATAGTTTTCGCAAGGCAAAAGGCTGACTAAAAGGCTTTAACCCTCTGAGTTCATTGTGAACAATTGCTCCGACTTCTTGAAAATCCTGAATCAGTTCCGGCTCATCCTTGAGATAGACAACATGCACTTTAAGTCCCGATCTAACTTGCTCCTTTACGAGAACCAATAACTGATTCTCTGCCCCACCTCTCTTTATGGTGGTAATCAAGTGCAATACTGAAGTCAAATCCCAAGCTCCAATGAAAAGTACTTAGCAGTCAACTCGATGCCTGACTCAAGTGACACATTGGGCGACCATTTCAAAATAGAATTCGCCAAGGCAATATCTGGTCTTCGTTGACGAGGATCGTCAAGGGGTAGTGGCTCAAAAACTATCAAAGATTTTGAATTTGTTATACCAATGACCTTGTTTGCCAACTCAAGCATTGAATACTCTGCGGGGTTTCCAAGATTTATGGGTGAATCTGGGTTAACCTCCAAAGTTAGCATTTTGAGAATTCCGTCAACTAAGTCAGTGACGTAACAAAATGATCGAGTTTGAGACCCATCACCATAAATAGTTATGGGGTCACCCTGCAGAGCCTGGACGATGAAATTTGAAACAACTCGTCCATCTCCTACCGCCATGTTGGGTCCGTAGGTATTGAAAATTCTCACCACACGAGCGTCGACACCATATTGCCGCTTATAGTCAAAGCAAAGAGTCTCGGCCGCTCTCTTTCCTTCGTCGTAGCATGAGCGAATACCGATCGGGTTTACATTACCCCAATAAGTTTCAGGCTGTGGGGAAACATGGGGATCTCCGTACACTTCACTTGTTGAAGCTTGTAGAATTCTAGCTCCAGACTGTTTTGCCAAATGAAGCATGTTAATGATGCCAAGGAAATTAGTCTCTATTGTTCTAACCGGGTCAAGTTGATAATTTTTTGGCGAAGCCGGGCAAGCGAAATTTAATATCGCATCTACTCTGGCGTGGAATGGATTCCGCACATCGTGTTCGAAAAACTCAAAGTTGGGATTGGAAAACAAATTCTCAATGTTTTTCTTTGAGCCAGTCGAAAAATCATCTATCCCAAGTACTTGATGACCATGATCAAGAATTCTCTTTGTTAGATGCGATCCCAAAAAGCCTGCAGCACCAGTGATGAGTATTTTCATCCCCATATTTTCTCACAGATTCAAAAATAAAGTCATTATTTGAGGATTGATTCTAGTTGAAGGATCCAATTAGAGAGCGAATGACTTTTTTCTGCGATTAAGTATCGCCGCTCTATCTCTAATTTCAACTCTAAGTGAGATAAAGATGTAAGGCCTAGGTACTCACTTTGTAAAGTGAGATCCATTCCTTTTGACCACTTATCAAATATTTCAATGTACTCAGGGTTTATTGTTACCACCGGAATTCCCACTATCGTTGCTTCAATTAGAGTTTTATCTAATGAACCTACGTATGCATGAAAGAAACACCCGTGTTCTGATAAGACTTTAGGAATCTGATCACGCCTGATTGCTTTGTTAAAGACCAAAGACTTTGAATCATCCTCCTTTTGATTATCTGACACAATTTTCTCGGCCCATGCGCGCGACTCAACATTTGAATTGCTACCAACTAGATTTAGAGTCATGCTTGGGTAAATGGCTTTCAGTTCCTTGAACTCTGAAATAAGAATATCTATGTTTTTCGATTTATCAAATCGCCCAATATGAATCAATTGATGCAAGTCAAATGCATCAGTTTCTTTTCTGGGAAACTTTTTAGTGTCTATTGCTTGGCCGATAGGCGTAACCCGATTACTTTTAATTGGGCATGATCCTGATGTTGAAGTGACGATACCTGAAAGCCAAAGAAATGCGAAGCTCAGAAACTTAGACTTATGCGTATGCGCGTACCATAAGTATTGTTTTTTTCCTCGTAGCCAAATTATCGGCGAAAGAATTGCAGCTTGAACATCGGTCATATGAAAAAAGACAGATGTGTATTTCCCCCGAACGATCAAGGGCACTGCTGACATCAAAAGTCGTATGACGCTTTGTAAGGGCTTCCCAGGTCTCCAGTCAGTGCAACGAACTTGAACTTTGGGAATTGACTCAATGGCCCCAACTCTTCCCGTGACCACAGTAACTTTTTCAAAGCCCTTAGATAGCTCTATTGCTGCCTCAAACTGGTGGGACAAAAGGGGGTCAGCTGGATCCATGACATAGTTGAAAATGAGCAATCTGGAATCGGTGGCCATGCTCTAAGTGTAGAGTTGTGCAAGGTCAGGGAATGTATATTTGGAAAGGTACTCTAGTGCGTTTTTTAATAACAGGTGCCGCTGGCTTTATTGGATCAAATCTAGCGGCGCGAATTTCCAGGAGCGGACATACGGTTCTTGGAATAGACAACCTTAGTCCTTACTACGCTCCGGATCTTAAGAAGTTGAGAGTTGAACATTTTTTAACCGCTAATGATGTTCAGTTTGAATACCTAGATCTGCTGGAATTGACCCAACTGCAAAAAACCATAGAAAGCTTCAAGCCAGACGCTATTATACATTTGGCTGCGCAGCCAGGGGTTCGTACCCCAATAGGCAAGAGCTTTCAGTACATAGACAATAATATAACTGCTTTCTCAAACATTTTACAAACCGCGATCGAATTAGAAATCTCTGATTTCTTGTATGCATCCTCATCAAGCGTTTATGGAAATTCGACTAAAATTCCTTATAAGGAAAACGACAAAAGTATTCGCCCGATTAGTATCTATGGAGCAACTAAATTGGCGAATGAGATTCTGGCCCCCACTTACGTAAGCGGCAGTAAGACAAGAGCTAGGGGAATGAGATTCTTTACTGCTTATGGCCCCTGGGGTAGACCCGACATGGCTTACTTTAGAATTATTAATTCAATTCTAAATGGTTCAGAGTTTAGTAAATTTGGCAGCGGAGATGTAAAGCGTGACTTCACATATATCGGCGATATAACTTCTATGATTGAAATGTTAGCTAGCGAGCTAACTTCGCACCCTTTTGGCTATTCAGATGTTGTAAATATTGGAGGTGGCAACCCGTATTCCTTGAATGATCTTATATCCGTAATCAGCAAAGTACTTAATTCCAAACCCAAAATTTTGGAAAACGAAACTAATCCAAATGACACTAGAGTTACCTGTGCCGACACTTCAATTCTTCAGGCATTAACTGGACACTCTGTTGAAGTTAGTTTAGAAAGCGGAGTCCGGAAAACTATTGAGTGGGCACAGGAGATTTCGATTTCCAAGAATCTAAACTCATGGGTCGAATCAACAAATTAAGTCTGTGTCCAGGATTTAACCAAGGTGAGCATAGATTTTTGGTCAAGTTCCCTTTGTAACTCTTTGAGATTTTCATGATCTACGTGTACTTGAGTTTCGAGTAGATTGATGATGTGTTGAATCGCTTGTTCTCGAGTTACGTAAAGATGGATCGAATTTTTATAAGATTCAAGAGCTTCTCTTGCACCTTTCGACTCTTTGGCAACCACATGCATCCCACTAAGTGCAGCTTCGCGTATTGTTAAACCGTATCCCTCCTGCGGCGCACAAGACAGAAGAACTCTTGAATGCGAATACAAGTCCTTCAATGAATCTGATGACAAATGTCCTAGCAAACTTACGCTATTGCAGGGCTCATCTAAATTGAGTCTTTCTTTTATAATTTCTAAATCAGGACCAAGCCCAGCGATTGCAATTTTGAGTGAGGAGTCAATACCAATTAGGTCGTGAACGATTTTGATCATTTCAGTTGTGCCCCTTTCTTGCTGCAAACGCCCGACAATGATCACGTCGTATAATTGCTTCAGTCGCTCAGTAGGAATCTTCATAAAGTCGATTGGGATGGGTGCTAAAACAAAAGTAGGCTTGGACCATGGATAAATCCTTTGTATTTCGCGAATTTGAAAATTAGACACAATTCGAATTGAATCAGCGAAGTAGATTCCAATTCTAGAAATAAGCACTCGTATCTTTCCAACAATTCCTTTGTTTGCAAAAAACGAGTATGTGTTTCCATGAAATTGAATTTGTAATCGCACAGAACGACGATATAGTGAGCGGAGATACAAACCAAGCAATAACATAAGCTGATTGTCTCCACAAACAATTGTGTAATTTGATTTTGCTATTGAAACTTCTTTGATGACACTCGAGATGCCAAACATGAACTTTAAACTATCCAAATCAGCAATATTTGTTCGAGCCTTCAGTGATCTTTGCAAACTAACAGGTCGTGAGAAACAAACTATGGTAATGCCGTAGCCATCATTAGAATCTGCCAGCAATTTTCCATATTCATTCCACCGATTTAAGAGCAAGTCTAATTGATGTTTGCTTTGAGGAAACTTTCTATGCAGAAAAATAACTTTTCTCATTAATCACGCTTCCAAAACTTTCTTGATCCGAGAAAAATTCGTCAACTGGTCAAATCGTTTTTTAGTGTCTTCGCGAGCCTTTTCTATATAGATTTTAGTTGGAAAACTTTCATCAAAAACTAAGTTTAACGTCTCCGATAAACTTCGATTTGGGCGAATCAACAATCCATCAACATCATCATTGATGACTTCCTCAGACCCAGTGCCCGCACGCGCTACAGAAATTAGCCCATTGGCTCTTGCCTCTATCAAAGCATGAGGTAAACCCTCGTAGTAGCTATTTAGAACAAAGACTCTAGATTGTAAGAATAGTTCAGTAACTGAATCATGTGTAATTTCCCCAACGAAAACCACATTTGCCCGTGACTCAGAAGCTAATTTCTCTAAGTTGCTTCGTTCAGGTCCATCTCCGGCTATAACCAAACTCAATTTTGCTTGCGCCGCATAACAAATCAATTCATCGACACCTTTCCAGGGTGTCAGCCTACACACCGTTAGCAAATCAAAAACTGGAATTTTTTCCGTAGATTTCCAGTCTGGTTGAGACGCAATTGAGTTATGAACAATATAGATCTTTTCTTCATTCACTCCCCAGGTTTTGCAAAGATTTTGCAGTCCCATAGATGGCACGATGACATACTTGGCATGACGCAAACTCTGCGAATAAATCCAGCGAAAAACCATATACTTCAAAGGCAGCCTTACGGTTTGGAATTCATAAATTCCTAGGTTTGTTTTTTTATTATTTCTTGCTCGTTCCCAAACAATATCTCCGGGAACCTTTGCTATATATTGGAATCCAAATATAATTGAAGCGAGAAAAGTTTCGACAAATGCACCAATTGCTAAGATAGGTTCATGTCTCTTTACAGTTCTTCCGATTGCAAAAATAAACAGGCTGTATCGAATTAAGATAGATTTTGCACGTTTTTTAGGAGTAACCGTCGTTAAATCGCTAATTTGAGATACATCTGAATACTCTGAATATGTGATTACTTTAACCTTAAGCCCTAAGCTATTTAGCCATAGCGCAAATTCATTACCAAATTTGGCTGGCCCCCCAATTTCAGGGGGAAAGGTGCCTGAAATAAGCGTTATTGGCTTTAGCACCCTGCTAATTTACTATACTTAGATCAAAAGAAACAGACGTTCAATTAGGGGAAATTGGGGAAATTTATCGTGTTCGCAAATTCCGTTATAACTCGATCGGCGCGAATACTTTCAAAATCAGATCAGAGAAAAGTCTTGCTAGTGCTTTCGATTCAAATTTTTTTTGGCTTTCTAGATTTAGCTGGGATAGCCCTAGTAGGAGTGATAGGCGGGCTTGCCATCACTGGCGTTCAAGGAGTCGCCCCGGGAAACAGGATTTACAGTGTTTTGAGTCTACTGCAAATTGAAAATTTTCAACTTCAGACCCAGGCAACAATTCTTGGAGTTTCTGCGGCGATTCTTTTGATTATTAAAACTATATTCTCAGTTATCTTCGTGAGAAAGACGGTTTTTTTCTTGTCTCGGAGAAGCGCTCTTATTTCATCAAATTTAATTGCAAAGATCCTTCAGCAGCCTTTAATCCAGGTCCAAGCGAGATCAATGCAAGAAACTCTCTACGCTGTTACGACAGGTGTAAACTCCATAGCAATTGGAATTCTAAACACAACCATTTTAATAATTAGTGATTCTACGCTTTTAGTAATTCTAGCGGTTGGCTTGTTTGTAGTTGATCCCATTGTGGCGTTTAGCACCCTAATTGTATTTTCAGGTATAGCTCTTTTACTTTATCGCCTGTTACAAGTACGAGCAGTGAAATTGGGTGAGGATAATCGAGAAGTATTGATCGAATCTTCAGAACAAATTTTAGAAGTATTGAATTCCTATCGCGAAATAGTAGTTCGAAATCGAAGAGGTTATTACGCTAGAGAGTTAGGTAATTTGAGATTTCGGCTTGCAGACATCTCCGCCGAGATGGCATTTATGCCAAACATCAGCAAATATGTTATTGAAGTTACAGTTGTCCTAGGCTCTTTATCAATTGCAGCGGTTCAATTCATCGTCAATGATGCTGCGCATGCATTCGCAGTACTTTCTGTCTTTATGGCAGCAAGCGCCAGAATTTCTCCAGCAATTCTTAGGCTTCAACAAGGTGCAGTGTCAATTAAGTCTCATTTGGGATCTGCATCTCCTACATTAGAGTTGATTGAAGAATTGCAGAGTTTTCCCCTACATGATCAAAGAGTTTTCGATCTAGAACTAGATCATAAAGATTTTGAAGCGGCGATCAAAGTTAACGGAGTTTCAATCACCTATCCCACAAAAACCAATCCTGCAGTTCGGAACGTAACCTTAGAAATTAACGCTGGACATGTGGTGTCATTTGTGGGTTCTTCGGGTGCTGGAAAATCAACATTGGTTGATGCAATTCTTGGTGTTTTGTCACCAGATAACGGATCTATAGAAATTAATGGTCTAAGTCCAATTGATGCCATAGAAAAATGGCCGGGTGCTATCGGATATGTGCCGCAAGATGTGATGATTTCAAACGGAACAATTAAGCAAAATGTGTGTTTAGGGTTTCCGGAATCCCAAGTGAACGATGAAGATGTTTGGTATGCCCTTGAAGTTGCCCAACTCAGTGAGTTTGTGAAAAGCCTACCTTTGGGCCTAGAAACCTCCGTTGGAGATAGAGGTACGAAAATTAGTGGTGGTCAACGGCAGAGACTTGGAATCGCTCGCGCAATGTTTACCAGGCCGAAGTTGCTCGTTCTTGACGAGGCAACAAGTTCCCTTGATGGAGTCACCGAAGCCGGTATCACGGAGTCCATCCAAAGACTTAAAGGCCGTGTAACCATAATCTTGATTGCCCATCGACTTTCCACGGTAAAGGAGTCTGATGTAATTCACTATTTATCGAATGGGGAGTTGCTCTATTCTGGATCATTTGGTGAATTGCGTGAGGCGATCCCTGAGTTCGATAAGCAAGCCCAATTGATGGGGCTTTGAAGCCAGCTAGACACGCTCAAACCCTCAATGTCGGCTTTACTCTTGCCTATCCCATAGACTAGAGATCTGATTCCGGCAGGCTTGTTTCTCGCTGCCATTCGGCGAAAGCCCTGCTATCCATTCCCCCAACTACGCTCAATCCACCGCATCCAAGGATCATTTAAAGATTCTTTTGAAAAGGGCACA
>Ga0070374_10000151_pt1 | contig 26495 bp, 25 predicted proteins | sample LauGreSuBDMM15SN_2_FD_66374 | JGI IMG/M metagenome (GOLD analysis project Ga0070374, IMG submission 66374) | Freshwater lake microbial communities from Lake Michigan, USA - Su13.BD.MM15.SN (version 4) (version 4) | ecosystem: Environmental > Aquatic > Freshwater > Lake | place: Lake Michigan...
CATCTAGGTTACCACAAAGAGAGCAAAATAAAGCCAGAAAATTGGGTTTGTTTTTTGCTTTATTTATAAGAATTATACTGCTGGCATTTATTAGTTACATGGTAAACTCATTAAAGTATCCTGTATTTTATTTGTTAGATCATGGCATTAGTTGGAGAGATATTATTTTGCTTTCGGGTGGTCTTTTCTTATTATACAAAAGTACGCTTGAAATATTTGAGTTATTGGAGGATGGCGGAAATGGGGCATCTAAAAATGGCACCCAAAGTTTTTGGAACGTTGTACTAATGGTTATTTTAATAGATATTGTTTTTTCATTTGATTCTATTATTACTGCAGTTGGCTTGGCTCAAGAATTACCGGTAATGATACTTGCGGTAATTTTTTCCATGATTATCATGTTGTTTTTCTCTGGCGCAATTGCCAAATTTATCAATCAGCACCCAAGTATAAAATTATTGGCTTTGGCTTTTTTATTGGTTATTGGAGTAATGCTTCTTATTGAAGGATGGAGTCATGAAGTGGCCGAACAATACAACCTTAAAGGGTTTGTTTATTTTGGTATGGCCTTTTCTGTAATGGTAGAGTTGCTAAACATGAAAATGAGAACTAAAAAATCTTCTCCTGTTTCGCTTCATGATATCTACAAGGAAGACAATGACCAAGGTTAATTTTGAAGATTGGGGTTTAATAGATTACCAATTAGCTTGGCATCAGCAAGAGGCCATTTTTAAAGGAATGGTTGATCACAAATTAAATCAAAGAGATGTTCCTCAAATCGATCAAACATTGGTAAACAATTCCCTTATTTTTTGCCAGCATCCTCATGTTTATACACTTGGGAAAAGTGGCAAAAAGGAAAATTTATTGTTAGATGAGGAAGGATTAAATTTACACGATGCAAAGTTTTATCCAATAAACAGAGGAGGAGATATAACCTATCATGGTCCGGGCCAATTAGTAGGATACCCCATATTTGATTTGGAGCAGTTTTTTACAGATATACATAAGTACTTGCGTTTTTTGGAAGAAGCTATTATTTTAACCTTAGCCGAATATGGTGTTGTAGGTGGCAGGTATGAAGGTTATACTGGCGTTTGGATCGACCCAGATAAGCCCAGTGCCAGAAAAATTTGCGCAATGGGAGTAAGGTGTAGCAGGTGGGTAACCATGCATGGATTTGCATTCAATATAATTACTGATTTAAGTTACTTTCAACACATCATCCCTTGCGGTATTGATGACAAAGATGTTACAAGTTTGGAGCACGAATTAGGATACAAACCAGATTTTGATGAGGTTTCTTTTAAATTAAAAGAAAATATTGCCAAGCAATTTATGTTTAGCTTTTCTTGATTACCTTTTAATCATCAATTTATTACTAAATGTTCTTTGGCCACTTACCATTGAATAATAATACAAGCCTGAAGGCAAGAAGGAGGTGTCAATTTTTACTTCATGTGCTCCTTTTGAATAGGTTTCATTTACTAAAACCATTAGCTCTTTGCCACTTGCTTCAAACAATTTTATTTGCACCATCTCGCCAAAACCATTGAACCTAATATTGGTGTAACTATCTGCAGGATTAGGATAATTAGTAAAATTATTTGCATAATCACCTGCTAAATCATTTATTCCTGTGGGAGTAGTTGTATTAACAATTGGTAGTATTGGAAACGATTTAAACATCACAGATGTTAAATCTTTGTCGCTTACCCCAAACCAATCTTTTAAAAGCGAGGCATACACAGATCTAAAATCTGTTTGCATGGTAATATTATCGCCGCCACTAGGGTTATTTGGAATAACAGGATTAGTTCCATAAATACCTCCATTAACTTTGGTGCCAAAAATAAACATAGGTGCAGCAGCTCCATGGTCTGTTCCCAAACTATCATTGCTTTTTATACGCCTACCAAACTCCGAAAAGGTCATGCCTAACACACGATCTTGAATAGCTAACAATTTTAGATCATCTTGAAAAGCATTTACCGCAACTGAGATTTTGCTCAATAAATTGGCATGTGTACCAGTTTCGGTTCCTCCTGTTGTGGCAACTTGTCCGGCATGTGTATCAAACCCTCCCAAGCTTACCATGTATACTTTTGTTTTTAACCCACCAGCAATTAACCTAGCAACAATTTTTAGTTGATCAGCTAAAGTATTTGTTCCTTGTGTTGGGTATAAAGTAGATTTATTTTTGGCCTTATCTGCTGCCCCTTTAATACTTCCTGAATATTGTTGGGTTTGTTGAGCAACTAACCTCACAAAAGAAAGTTCATGGCCCATTGGTGTATTAGGCGCAGGGTCAACGGTTCCACTAACAAATTGATAAAAATTAGTTGGATCGGTTATACTCATTCCCATGCTCATATTAATACCCTGGTAGGCGGGCGATACCAACGCACCTATTTGAATCGCTGGTGGATCAGGTTGAGTGGCACTTGGATATCCTGTAGGAAAATTTGGAAATTGGGTATCCATATATCTTCCCATCCAACCTGTTTCTTCATAAACACTGCTTTCGCTGGCTGTTAGCCAAATATCAGTTGACCTAAAATGAGAATAATCTTGATTTGGATAACCCACACTTTGTAAAATGCTAACATTTCCTTTGTCGTACAAACCCCTTAATTCGCCGAGTGCGGGGTGGAGTCCGGTTAACAAAGTTCCGTTTAACGAAAGCACCTTGGATTCTTGAATTGCAATGTTTCCTCGCGCCGACATTAGCTTGCTGTATTGGTCTAACGGGATAACCGTGTTTAATCCGTCATTACCTCCATTTAATTGGATCAAAACTAAAACACGGTCTTCATTTCCTGCTTTATTTAAGAATTCAATAAGTGGAGAATCTGCATAGGCTTGCAGCGAGAAACCATTCAATACCAGCGGAAGTATCCCTGCGCTAATACTTTTTCCAATGAAATCTTTTCTGTTCATGATTTGATTTTTAAGATTAACACAATTGATATTCTGCTTGCCCCATTAAATATTTTAACAAGGCTTGCAGCCTTGTATTTACTGTTGCAATAGCCATAGTATTTGTTGGATTTGCGATATAGAGACTCCAAGCATCTGTCCAGTATGCATCCGAACTTTGACCCGAGAGCAAAAACGACGTTTTTATAAAAGCTTTAGTAGTTGCACTTAAATCATCGGGATAAATTAATTGAACAATTTGATCAATCAATGTATTTGGGTTGCCCGGATTATCAAAGAGTTTGGCAAAGGCAATACAATCAATTATTGATTTATAACTAAAGCGAGTGTAGCCTACATAGATAAAGTAATCGCAAAATGAATTTCTTTTTGGTAATGAATCTGAATTAATCCAAATTTCATAATACTGCGGGTTTTCATAATAAGCGGGCCATCCCGCCACATTTGGTGGGTCTCCTAGGTCTTGACTTAAAATTATACCATACTGCTGAATAAATTGCCAGTGGCCATATTGCTGTTGAATATTGCTTGCCGTTGGGAATTGTAATTTTGTTTGTTTGGCAAATCCAATTAAATGATCCATCGGATTTTTTATCATGCAACCTCGGTTCAGAGTATCAAAAAAATGTTCACTTTTTAACAAGGTTTCAATAACAATTTTTACCTCATAATTATTGGACCTAAAAATATTGGCTAGGGGCACAATTACATTGGTTTCAACTGATTCATCAATTACATAATAAACAAAAAAGCGATAAATTTTCCTAACAATGTATTTGGCAACTTCTTGTTGAGCAAAAAGCATGGTTAATAAATCATTTAATTCATCGGTTCCTGCATTAGCGTTTGTTCTGCCTGTTATGCTTGTATTGCCATAAAAAGATGAAAATACTTTATTGCTTGTATCGTGTTTGGAAACATCAAAAAACGAAGATTGTGTAGTCCTGTTCACTCTCCAGCCAGTTAATACTTTAGCTGCCTGCTTTACGTCTTCTTCAGTATAATGATTGGGCAAGTCTTTTCCAATAGTAAAGAGTTCTTGCAGCTCTCTTCCGTAGTTTTCGTCAGGAGCAGTTTTTGTATTTTTATCGCCATTCAAATAAATGAGCATGGCTGGGTCAATGGTAATTTGTTTTACCATTTCTTTAAAGTTTCCTAAACACATACTTCTTATTAAAGCATGGTGTTTATATGATAACCGGGCTTCTTGAACTGTAATACATTCAGTTGAAAAATGATTGTGCCAAAATAAGGTCATTTTTTCTCTGATATTTCTTTCTTGGTTCAGCAAGAGCCCCGCCCACCAGTATTTTAAAGATTGTATTCTTGCTCCATTTAAAAGTGGATTTTGTGGTGCATTTATCCAAGTTGTACCATTGGGAACATCTGGATCGGCTTGACTAGTATTGTAGCCATAATTGTTTAAAGGCGGCTCTGGCGCAGAGGCTGGCAGCGTTAATAAATAATCAACGGTTTGAACCAAATTCTTTGATTTAAAAAAATCTAAATCACTCTTACTAACTCCAAATAAGGTTCGCCTAAGTAGGTGCATAATTTGCACATCACCCCAAACGCCTTGGTAGGCATTGATGCCAGTTGATGTTTTTTGCAAATGCCTTGGCAAGCTTTTATTAGATGGGTCAATATAAGGTGTATCAGGAATACCTGAATCCTTTTTGGTGATATCTAAAAACTCTTTTCTAGTAATTTTAGCCATAACCTTGGTTTTAATTATTGGATAAAAATAAGTAAAAAAGGTTTAAACAACAACAAAAAAATAAATACCACAATTTTGTGATTACGTAATGAAATCTTAGGTTTGAACTATGGAAAAGATTCTGAATTATATCAATGGTGAACTTATTGAACCAATATCCAAACAATATTTAGAAAATGTAGATCCTTCAACAGGTTTGGCCTATAACCTTTGTCCAGATAGTGATTCTAGCGATGTGGAACTGGCATATGATTCGGCTGAGGCGGCTTTTCAGGTATGGAGTGAAATGTCCACAGGAGAAAGAAGTAAGATAATGTTGAGGCTTGCAGCCTTAATAGAAATTAACAATGATGCCTTGGCTTTGGCAGAGTCTGTAGACCAGGGAAAGCCTTTGTGGTTAGCTAAAAATGGTGAAATACCCAGAGCGCAATCTAATATTCATTTTTTTGCTACTGCCATTGAACATTACGCTTCAGAGGCTCACCCAATGGGCAATCATGCTTTAAATTATACCTTAAGAACACCCATTGGTGTAGTTGGATGTATTAGCCCTTGGAATTTACCTTTGTATTTGTTTACCTGGAAAATTGCACCAGCATTGGCGGCTGGAAATTGTGTGGTAGCAAAACCATCAGAAATAACACCTATGACGGCCTATCTTTTTAGTAAATTATGTATAGAAGCTGGTTTACCAAAAGGAGTGTTAAACATTGTGCATGGCTCAGGTCCAAAGGTTGGTTCAGCCATAGTTGCCCACGAAAAAATTACAGCCATTTCATTCACAGGTGGTACAAAAACTGGTGCAGATATTGCTAGGATTGCTGCACCAATGTTTAAGAAACTTTCATTAGAACTTGGTGGTAAAAATCCAAACATCATATTTGCCGATTGTGATTTTGAAAAAACAGTTAAGGAAAGTGTGAGGGCAAGTTTTACCAACCAAGGCGAAATATGTTTATGTGGATCTCGCTTGTATGTTGAAAGGCCTATTTATGCTAAGTTTATAGAAGCCTACATCGCTCAAGTTAAGCGTTTAAAAGTGGGTGATCCATTATTGGATGATACAAAAGTTGGAGCCATTGCTAGTAAAATACATTTCGAAAAAATATTGGGTTATATTGAATTGGCAAAAGAAGAGGGCGGTACCATTTTAACTGGTGGTGTTGCTGTTAATCCTGCCGGTAGGTGCCACAATGGTTATTTTATTGAACCAACAGTTATTGAAGGTTTGGGTCATTTGTGCCGAACCAACCAAGAAGAAATATTTGGACCTGTAGTTACCATTCAGCCTTTTGATACCGAAGAAGAGGTTTTGGAAATGGCCAATAGCACGGCTTATGGTTTAGCATGCACGGTATGGACAGAAAATTTAACAAAAGCTCACAGGGTTGCAGCCAAAATGAAGAGCGGAATTGTTTGGATCAATTGTTGGTTATTGCGTGATTTACGCACCCCATTTGGTGGGATGAAACAAAGTGGAGTAGGAAGAGAAGGTGGTTGGGAGGCTTTGCGATTTTTTACCGAGGCTAAAAATGTGTGCGTAAAACTGTAAGGCCTTGAAGCAAAATACCTATTTATTCTTATTCATTCTTTTGGTGTTTGTATTAAATCTACGTTTAGATATAATGTTGGTTGATGCAGCACAGTATGCAAATATTTCTCTGGAAATGCTTCGCACAAATAGCTATTTAGAGGTTTACGATCAAGGTAATGATTACCTTGATAAGCCTCCTATGTTGTTTTGGTTGAGTGCGTTTTCAATGAAAATTTTTGGTGTTTCTAGTTGGGCATACAAACTGCCATCACTATTAATTTTAATTCTTGGGATATATTCACTTTACAAACTGGCTAAAAATTGGTACAATGAAGAAACCTCTCAATTAGCAGCTTTACTTTTGTGCTTCAATAATGCTTGGTTGCTTATGACAAATGACGTGAGAACCGACGGAATATTGAGTGGATTTATACTATTTTCGATTTGGCAATTAATCGAATTTTCTAAAACTAAAAAATGGTTTTATTTCATGGGTGCTACAATAGGAATTGCAGCTGCTATGATGTCTAAAGGTCCAATTGGACTCGTGATTGTTGGCATGGCGGTTGGTTTCCATTGGATTGTAATGAAAGACTGGAAAGCAATTTTTAACTGGAAATGGATTTTGATGCTTGTAATTGTGGGTATTTTATTAGCTCCAATGCTCTATGGCTTGTACCTTCAATTTGATTTACACCCAGAAAAAGAAGTATACAATTTAAATGGACCTTCTGGTATTTTATTTTTCTTTTATACCCAAAGTTTTGGTAGAATTACAGGAGACATCTATTGGAACAATCACACAACTTGGCATTTCTTTTTTGATACCATGGCATGGGATATGCAACCTTGGTTTCATTTATTTCTTATTGCTTTTATTTTCCGTATTGCTTCAATCGTAAAAAGTAGGTTTCGGTTTGAACCAAATACAGAATACGTATCCCTTTTTGGTTTTATACTTCCACTTCTCGCCCTGTCGGCATCTCGGTTTAAACTACCGCATTATATTTATCCAATTTTTCCTTTTGCTGCGCTCATTACTGCCGACTTTTTATGCAATAAACTACCTTCTTATCATACCCTTTTTAAGGGTATTAAAGTATTTCAGTTTGTCTTAAATATGATTTTACTTACAATAATGGGTGTTGGTTTTTTTATCATTTTTACGCCAAGTATCATTTCGGTTTTCGTTTTTGTTTTGGGATTGTTTGGGTATATTTTTCTGTACCTTCAATCAAATTTATTGAACCTAAAATGGTATCATTCTCACTTTTTTGCCTTTGGCATTTTTGGCTTGTTAATGTCAATATATTTTTACCCTAACTTATTGAGCTATCAATTTAGCTCACAAATGGGAAAAGACCTTGCATCAAAACAATATGAAGGAAAATCTATTTACAGATATGGTATCAATGATAGAAGTTTTAGTTTTTATACTCAAAACAGAATACCTGAAATTATGCCAACCGAAATTAAAAATTTACCCTCTGGTGCAATATTGGCTGCCACTGCCGAATCATTGCAGGGGATGGATACTTTGATTCAGGCAGAATTTGATACTTTGGTTACCTATAATAATTTCCCAGTTACCCAATTAACTACTTCGTTTATATTTAAAAAATCAAGAGAAGAAATATTAAAAAAAGCATATTTACTAATAAAAAAATAACAACAACCATGCAAGAAGAAAACAACCAAAATCAATTACAAATTGAACTCAGCGAGGAAATGGCTGAAGGTATATATTCAAATTTAGCAATCATTACACATAGCAACAGTGAGTTTGTTATTGATTTTGTGCGTGTAATGCCAGGTGTACCTAAAGCTAAGGTAAAATCTAGGATTGTTCTAACACCTGATCATGCCAAAAGATTGTTGATGGCTTTAAGCGATAACATCAATAAATTTGAAGATATGAACGGGAATATTGCCATGAACAATGATTCTGGTACTCCTTTTCCCATGAATTTTGGCGGCCCAACAGGCCAAGCATAATCAATCGGTTTGAACCAATTAATTTTTAGAATAGTTTAAGGGTAACTATTTCTAAAAATTTGTTTTGAATATCCTCACTGCGATACTTAGCAGAACTATGCCAAAAAATTTGCGCACCAGCGCTAAACCATTATCACCAAGCAGCTTTTCAATTTTACTAGACGACCTTAACACCACGTAAACAACAATTAGGTTCAATAAAATACCTAAAGTAATATTTGGTAGGCTATATACCGCCCTCATACTAATTATAGTGGTTAGGGTTCCAGATCCGGCAATGATTGGAAAGGCAATAGGTATGATACTCCCTGTTTTTGCTGCTGGGTCGTTCTTTAAAATTTCTATTCCAAGAATCATTTCCATGCCAATAATGAAAATGACAATGGAACCTGCAATTGCAAAAGATTGAATATCCACGCCAAATAAACCCAGAAATTTTTCACCTACCAACAAAAAAACCAGCATTAATGCGCCGGCGTACAAGGTTGCTTTTTCGCTATCTAGGTGGTTCTGACGATTTTTGATACTAATAATAATGGGCAAAGCGCCAATTATATCTATTATGGCAAAAAGTGTGAGGGTAATTGTTATTATATCTTGTATTGAAAACATGGTGACAAAGATAGCTTTGAACTCTGTTAAAATAGTAATATTTTGCAACCGTGAGATTTTTAAAGTCAATTTTTGTAAATATCCTACTCATCGCAATTATAGTGTATTTGCTGGTATGGGTAGCCGCTCAGTCGTTAAGTGTTTATACACGCCACGACCAATCTCTTACGCTTCCTAACTTAAAAGGGCTAAAAATGGAGGACGCGGAAGCTTTGTTGCGGCAGAAAAAATTGAGGTATATCATCACAGATACTGTTTTTGTAGACAAATTGCCTAAATCTTCGGTAGCCGAACAAAATCCACCACCAAATTCTAAAGTTAAAGAGGGAAGGATTATTTATTTAAGCATCAACTCGGATGCTTCGGCAACGGTTTTAATGCCTAATTTAATCAATAGTTCTATGCGTTATGCCGAAACAGTTTTATCTGGAATGGGATTGTTGGTTGGGAATGTTACTTATAAGCCAGACATCGCACAAAACGCGGTTTTAGACCAAGTTTGGAAGGGAATGAGTATTCAACCAGGTTCAAAATTACCCAAAGGATCTGCTATAGATTTAATTATTGGAGATGGCAGTGGTGGCGCTTTAGTTTCAATGCCTAATTTAAATGGCTTGACCCTAATAGATGCAACAAATGTTCTTCAAACTTCGTTATTGCAATTGGGCACCATAGTTTATGAAGGAAACCCCAAAGACAGCAGCAAGGCTATAGTAAAAAGACAAAATCCACCATACTCTGAGGGTGCTACCATAAAGGGAGGAGAGTTTGTTGATTTATTTCTATCTTCAAAATAATAGATGAGTTTTAAAAAAGTAGTTTTAGTTATAGGTTTCATACCACTTTATTTTTTGAGTTTTGCTCAGGAAGTTCGTGTGCCTTTAATGAATAATCCAATTTTACAAAAGGAAAATCCTGCAGTGGTATTGCCTGTCTTACATAAAAATACAGGTATTTTTCCTCTAATAGATTTCTTTGATACGGATGGTAAAACCAATTTAAATTATTGGTTAATGAACTCTTGTCAGGTTCAAAAAAATAAATTGGTTTTTAATGCAATTGATAGTACAGGTAATTTATATCCTTCAGCTGGAGCCATGGATCAATTGGTTTCAAACAATATAAATACCAGTGATGCAGTTAACCCAGTATTTTTGAGTTTCACGTTTTCAACGGGTGAAACATTTGATGCAAAAGACTCATTAATCGTTAATGCTAAAAATAATTTTGGCGAATGGGAAAAGATATGGGAAAGTCAAGGTTCAGGCTCAAAAGAGAGAGAGGTGCTCATTGATTTACCTAAAAATAAATTTGGTTCGAACCAATTTGCACTAAAATTTATTGCCTATTCAACTAATTTATCTTTGAGCAATACTGCTATCTTTACCATTTCTAAATTAGTTGTTTCAACCAAATTGCCATTGGGATTGTATGAGCATTTAAGATTACCCCACATGCCAGATTCTTTTGCTAACTGGAATTATTTTTCAGGTTCGGATGTGAAAGTGCTCAATGGATTGGATATTAATTATCCTTGGGGAAATGTTGCCAAGTTGGATGTAAAAAAAGCAAATGGTTTGGTTTACGACAATGCAAGTAACTTATATGGAGGAGCCGATACTTTTTATACGCATCCCTTTGATGTTCTGAGCAACCAAATTAGTGATACCATCATTTTTTCATTTGCCACAAAAGCAGCCCCCGTTAATTTAAATGGCGATTCTTTAATTGTTGAATTTAAAAATAACTTAGGACAATGGGTTCGGGCCATTTCATTGGGTGGTGTAGCTGTTAGTTATTTTAAATCGCACGAATTCAATATAAACATAGGTAGAAACAGACATGCTAATTTTCAGGCAAGGTTTATTTTAAAATCTACCTATTCTAACTCAAATTATGCCTATTGGATGATTAGCGGATTTAAATTGGTTAGGAAGATTCAATTGCCTTTTTTTGATGATTTTTCAAACTCAAGAATTACCGTAAATAATGATAGGTGGGTTGATAATTTTGTTTATTTGAACAATGATTTTCCTGTTAATGCACCAAGTGTAAATGTGGCTACCTTCGACGGTTTAGATGCATTTGGAAATGCTTATTCTAAATTTAATACAAAAGGGATTTGTGATATGTTAACCTCCAGGTCTATCAACCTGAAGGGATTAACTGCATCAGATTCGGTCATACTTAGTTTTTATTATCAATATGAACCACAAGGAACAACCAATCAAATTTATGAAGATGATTCTCTAATTATTGAGCTACGTAATTCGCCAATGGAAAAGGATTCTTTTGCCATAGTTAAAATGATTGCAGCAAAAGATACCTTACTCAATACCTTTACCTTTTACCAATATATAATTACCGATCCTAAATTTTTTCATGAAGATTTTCAAATAAGGATTAAAAATAGAGGCAGCCAAACTGGTAATTTGAGTCAGTGGCATATTGATTACTTGAGGTTTAATAAAGGTAGAAAATTAAATGATGCCATCAAGGATCTGTCTTTAACCAATACTCCACCAATTATTTTGGGACCATATACCAGCATGCCATGGTATCAATACCAAGCAAATAAAGCATCCTACAAAAACATTCCAGCTAGTTTGCGATTGGTAAACCATGATAACCAACCTTATGCTGTAGATTATTTTAGGTCTGTTATAAAGCCTGAAGGAGATACTTTGGATAAGTTTAATAATATTTTACCTACCATAAAATCTAAAAGCGATTCTACTATTTTAATTGATAAACCATTTGATTTTGCCAGCACAGCCAGTGGCGATAGTCTTGTATTTAACACCCGGTATAGAATTAAAATTAGTGGTAACCAAAACGACAATGTTACCGGAAATGATACATTTTCTGTGCCAACTATTTTTAGTAATTACTATGCTTATGATGATGGAACTGCGGAAGGTGGTTATGGTGTAAGGAATAAAATAAATGTAGGAGCAAATTTGAAATTCAAACTTGAAATTCCAGACTCTGTTGTAGGAGTTTATATTTTTCTGAACCAATCAGAAAAGGATGTAAGTACACAAAGGTTTAATATTAAAGTTTGGAAAAGTATTTCACCTTTGTTTGAGCCAGCTACCTCAGATGTAGTATTTTACAGTGAGGAGATTAAAAAGCCGCTATATACCAATCAAATCAATGGTTTTACGGCTTTCCGATTTACCAATTCTATTGCTGTTAGCGACTCTTTTTATATAGGTTGGGAGCAAACCAACGCCTATGTATTAAATGTTGGTTTAGATAAGAATTACCCTTTTGTTTTGAACCCAAATATGGCTTATAAAATGGACGGTAGGTGGTATCCTGCAGCAATTCCTGGTGCTTTGATGATTAGGCCAATTATGAAGAAATTTCTTGGAATTGCAACAGGAGTGATTGAGCAAAAATTAGGGAAGTCTGATGATTTTAAGTTGTATCCAAATCCAGCAAGTAATCAAATAACGGTTGATTTAAAAGATGTTGATTCCTATACCATTAAATTAATTGATTTAACGGGCAAAGAGGTTGCAAATTTGATTTCCACAAATGGAGTTATCCAATTACCCCAAGTTAGTTTTGGTGTTTATTTGATCCAAATTCAAAATACAGAATCAGGTCAAACCCATATAAAGAAAATTATTATTCAGAATTAAATTTAAAATAAGATGGCAGATATAACTGTACAAGAATTGCACGAACGCATACAAAAGGGTGAAAAGTTAAATGTGATTGATGTGCGTGAGGAATACGAATACGAAGAGTTTAACATTGGAGCAAGATTAATTCCTTTGGGCACACTACCTGGTTTGCTTTCCGAATTAGACAAGCTTAAAAATGAAGAGGTAATTGTTCATTGTAGGAGCGGGGCTCGCAGTAACAACGCCAAAATGTATATGATGAGTGAAGGCTTTACCAATGTTCGCAATTTGCTTGGCGGCATAATGGCTTGGCAAGCTGAAATAAACGATTAGTATTTTCTCTTGAAAACGAGGGTTTCAATTTGCCTTTTCATAGGATTAATAGGGATAACTTTTTTTAATCTTTTTTGCCATTCTGCAAATGGTGAAAAGGAGGTTTCGCCCTATTTAAATCACTCCGATACTGTGAGCTATGTGGGCAAAGAGGCTTGCAAAAATTGTCACCCAGCTATTTATAATAGTTTTATTGAAACAGGAATGGGGCAATCATTTGGTGCGGCCACCAAAGAAAAATCGGTAGCCCAATTCAAAGGCCATAAGCCCGTTTTTGATTCCATAAAAAATCTATACTATTATCCACATTGGATAAAAGATAGCATGTACATTACTGAGTTTCGCTTAAAGGGGAAGGATACCATTTACCAGCGAACTGAGCGCGTTGATTATATTATTGGTTCAGGCCAACATACCAACTCTCATTTGAGTGTTATGAATGGATTTGTTTACCAATTGCCCTTGACTTGGTATGCTCAAAAACAAAAATGGGATTTGCCTCCAGGTTTTGAAAAAGGTAGAAATGTTAGGTTTTCAAGAGCCATAGAAATGGAGTGTATGAGTTGCCACAATGCCATGCCAACTATTGAAAAAGGTTCCATTAACAAGTTTGTTAAAATACCTGATGGCATTGATTGCGAGCGCTGCCATGGGCCAGGCGGATTGCATGTTTGGGATAAACTTCAAGGTAATTTTGTAGATACTGCCCATCAAATAGATTATACCATCGTAAATCCACGGAAGTTAAGTTGGGAACTGCAAATAGATGTTTGTCAAAGATGTCATTTGCAAGGAAATGCTATTTTAAAACCAGGTAAGCAATTTTCTGATTTTAAACCAGGGATGAAGTTGAGCAGCATGGTAGATGTGTTTCTACCAAAATACGAAGGCAGAGAAGATGAATTTATTATGGCATCTCACGCCCAAAGGTTGCAACAAAGTAAATGCTTTATTGAGTCGAATAAGCTTGTTAAAAAGGATGCAAGCAAAAGCTATGGTACATTGAAATTAACCTGTATTACCTGCCACAATCCTCATGTAAGTGTGAAGGTAACAGGGACTCAAATTTTTAATAATGCTTGTAAAAATTGTCATAGCAGCGAAGCTTGCACCGAATCCAAAGAGAAATTGAATTTGGTTCAAAACAACTGTGTTAGCTGCCACATGCCTAAAAGTGGAGCAATAGATATTCCACATGTAAGTGTGCATGACCATAAAATTAAAATACCGGTTGAACCAAAAAAGCTGAGCGACATTAAAAAATTTGTAGGAATCTATTGTGTAAATAATGTAAGCTTAAGCAATGAGGCAAAAGCTAAAGGTTATTTGGGATATTTTGAGAAATTTGAAGGGGAGCTAGGCTCTTTAGATTCTGCTAATTGTTGGGTTCAAGATATAAATGACCTGATTGTTCAAACTGAGATAAAAGTTCATTCGGCCTATTTAAATAATGATTGGGTGGAGGTGATTCATTTGGCTAAAAATGTTAGTGTAGCGACTGAAAATAATTATTGGACTTGCTATAGAATTGGGCAGGCCTATCAAAATACAAATAATTACCAACGTGCTCAAGTTTATTATGAAAGGGCTGTAAAATTAGCTCCTTATAACCTCGAATTTGAAAATAAATTGGCAATTATTTATTTGCTCCAAAACAAGTTCGAATTAGCTATTGCTCAGTTTAAAAATAGTATACAACAGCAACCTAAGCAACAAGAGGCTTGGGTTAATTTGGGCTTTGCTTATGCCAATGTAAAAGAGAATAAATTGGCGTTAGATTGTTATTCGCAAGCATTAAAACTGGATCCAGACCAACAACAAGCTTTGTTAAATAGAGCTGCCTTGTATCATTTGGCGGGTGAAAAGCGGAAGGCAATTGTTGACCTAAACCAAATTTTACTCATTAATCCTGGGCAAGAACAGGTGAAATTATTATTGAAAGAAATTGAATCTGAATAATTTGTGGTTAAAGAATATTTGTTTAGTGGTGACTATTTCTGACATTCGTTCCAACAAATTTTAAATATGGGAAAGGCAGAACAAGAGTTATTTAATGGAAATAATATTCGTATTGGCATTTGGCTTACAATTCTTGTTTTTTGTTTTGTTGGTTTTAAAATATATTCAGATGTATGTAGTGAAAATGTATCACTCAAATATGCAGATTCTAACAGGTACTTATTGGTGCATTCAGATAACGATATTCATAGTTTGTATGCCGAAATTGAAAATGGAAATTACTTGAATAATTTTGCTTCTTTTAAACGATTAGCTAATTTAATACAATTAAAAGATAAGCTAAAGCCCGGGCGGTATATACTTAGCAAGGGAATGAGCAATTTTGATTTGCTAAAAAAGTTAATCAAAGGAAGGCAAGAACCAGTGGATATTGTGTTTAATTATGCAGAAAGATTAAGTGACCTTTCAGGTTTTTTTGGGCAAAATTTGGAACTAGATAGTAATAATTTGTTAGCGATGTTGCATGACTCTGCGGTCAGTAAAAAGTATGGATTTGATTCCGTAAATTTTATTGGAATGTTTATTCCTAATACCTATAATTTTTATTGGAATACACTAAGTGCTGCATTTTTAGAAAGGATGAAACGAGAGTACTCCACCTTTTGGACGGCTGATAGAATAGGCAAGGCCATGGCTTGTAAGCTAACACCACAACAGGTAAGTACTCTGGCAAGTATTGTTCAAAAAGAGAGTAATAAAAACGATGAGATGCCCATTGTGGCAGGTGTTTACCTAAATAGGTTGCGCCTAGGCATGCCATTACAGGCTGATCCAACCGTAATTTATGCATGGAATGACAAAAGTATTAAAAGAGTTACAAACATGCATACAAGCATTTTTTCTCCGTTCAATACTTATAAAAATATTGGTTTGCCACCAGGTCCAATTTGCGCACCAAGCATAAAAGCATTAGATGCAGTGCTTAACTACTCACAGCACAATTATTTGTATTTTTGTGCCCGTGAAGACTTGAGTGGCTATCACACATTTGCCGCTTCCTTTCAGCAACACCAACAAAATGCAAAGCGTTACCAAATGGCCTTGAACGCCATGAATATTAGATAAATTAGTCTCTTCTTCCTAGGTAAATTTGGAGGTAATATAACAATGTGGCAACAGAGGCAATAGCAGCAACTACGTAAGTACTTGCAGCCCACTTTAAAGCATCTTTTGTCATTGGATATTCTTCTGGGCGCACAATATTTTTGGTTTCTAACCAAGCCAAAGCGCGGTTACTAGCATCAAATTCTACTGGTAATGTTATTAGCGAAAACACTGTAATAGTAGCAAACAAAATAATACCAATTAGCAATAAGGGTGGAAAAATATTAATCATAAGAATACCACCTAGTAAAACCCATTGAACATATTTGGATGCTATGCTAACTGCGGGCACCACACTTGACCTAAACTTAAGCCAAACATAAGCTTTTGCATGTTGCACCGCGTGGCCACACTCATGCGCGGCAACCGCTGCTGAAATCACACTTCTGCCATAAAATACATCGTGACTTAAATTTACCGTTCTACTTTCTGGATTGTAATGGTCGGATAGTTGACCTTCAGTACTCAAAATTTGAACATCATAAATACCATTGTCGTTTAACATCATTTTTGCTATTTCAGCACCCGTTAAATGATTGGCTAAACCTACTTCTGAATATTGTTTAACCTTTGATTTGAATTTCCAACTCACATAAAAACTAAGTAACATTGGAATAATAATATAGAACAACATAATTTTAATATTTTAGCTTGATTTTGCAATTAGCGTACCAATCGAAAAATTATTACTAGTATGGCAAAAATAAACATCAATATGCTAATTCTGTTAATTCCATGCATAACTTTTAGGTTAAAGGATGACGGATTGTCAGTTTCGGTTTTTTTCCAAAACGCAATGTAATAAAGTATCTTTTTCCACATAATATTACAAAATTAAGCATTTTAACTGGATGTAAACTATTTGGTTTTTAGTTTGTGTAAAATATATTTTTAGACTAATCTAAAAATAGTATATTTGTTACATGTATTCATTTACAGAAGAAAACTATTTAAAAGCTATATACAAGCTTCAGGAGCAATCGAGCGAAGCTATTAATACCAATGCAATTGCCATTTCCATTCAAACAAAAGCGGCAAGTGTAACCGATATGATTAAAAAATTATCGGAAAAGAAGCTATTGGAATATGAGAAATATAAAGGAGTAGTTTTAACCGAATTGGGTAAAAAGGTTGCGATTGAAACAGTAAGAAAGCACAGGTTATGGGAGACTTTTTTGCATAATAAATTAAATTTTACTTGGGATGCGGTGCATGATATTGCCGAACAATTAGAGCATATTCAATCGCAAGAGCTCATAGATAAGTTGGATGATTTTTTGGGTTTCCCTTCACACGATCCACATGGCGATCCAATTCCAGGCAAGAATGGAGAAATAAAGGAAAGCAATTTTGTTGTTTTAAGTGAATTGAGGGAAGGTGAAACTGGAATTATTAGCGGAGTGGTTAACCACAGTTCTTTATTTCTAAAACACTTGGAGAGTAATGAGCTTATTTTGGGTAAGCGAATAATGGTGCAAGAAGTAGTTGCTTTCGACAATTCATTTCAGGTTAAAATAGAAGGAAAAAAAATATTGCAATTAAGCAATGAGGTTGCAAGAAATATCCTCGTTAAAAAAATGAAATAACATGGCAAAGCACTCTGATAAATCATTAAGTGAGGTTCATGAATCAGTAGACGCTACTCAACAAAAAGGTAGGTTCAAAACGCTTTTAGCCTTTGCTGGACCAGCCTACCTTGTGAGTGTTGGGTACATGGATCCTGGCAATTGGGCAACCGATATAGCTGGTGGTAGTAGGTTTGGCTACACCTTAATTTGGATTTTGTTATTAAGTAATTGGGTGGCCATTTTATTGCAAAGTTTGGCAGCACGATTAGGAATTGTTAAAGGCTTAGATTTGGCTCAGGCAAGCAGGCAACAATATCCTAGTTGGGTAAATTTTTCATTGTATGTTTTAGCTGAAATTGCTATAGCTGCAACAGATTTAGCAGAAATCATAGGTATGGCCATCGGTTTGAACCTATTATTTGATTTACCTATGTTATATGGCGTATTGATGACAGTTTTGGATACATTTTTATTGTTGTTTCTAATTAATAAAGGAATAAGAAAAATTGAACTTTTTATCATAAGTCTAGTTAGTATAATTGGGTTATCTTTTTTTGCGGAAATGTTAATTGTTAAACCAGATTTGCCTGGCATAATGAAAGGATTTATACCTTCATCATTAACTGGTGAATCACTCTATATTGCCATTGGCATTATTGGTGCTACGGTAATGCCACATAATTTATACCTACATTCTTCATTGGTTCAAACCAGAAGAATTAAAAGAGATGATGCAGGAATTAGGAAGGCCATACGATTTAATTTCTTTGATTCTGCCATTGCCTTGAATGCAGCGTTTTTTGTAAATGCCGCCATATTAATTTTAGCCGCAGCTGCCTTCCATAAAAATGGCTATAATGAGGTAGCAGATATTTCGGATGCACATCATTTGCTTACAGGTATTTTTGGTACATTGGCTCCAGCATTATTTGCCATTGCCTTAATTGCAGCTGGGCAATCTTCTACCATTACCGGAACTTTAGCAGGGCAAATTGTAATGGAAGGCTATTTAAATTTGAGAATCAGTCCGTGGATCAGGCGATTAATTACACGCTTAATTGCAGTTACTCCAGCTGTAGTTACGATACTTTATTTTGGAGAAGAACAATTGGGGGAGCTGCTGATATTTAGTCAGGTTATATTGAGTTTACAATTGGGTTTTGCCATTATTCCTTTGATACATTTTACGGGTAATGCCGAGATAATGGGTAAATTTAAGAATCCAAATTGGGTAAAGGTACTAGCATGGTTGTCGGCCATTGTGATTATAGGCTTAAACATTAAGTTGGTTAGTGAAGAAGTTGGTTCATTTCTAGAAACCAGTTATGCGGATTCATTTTGGCTCAGGGGTTTAATATTTGCTGGTTTATTTTTTACAGCGGTATTATTACTATACGTATTAATTTCTCCTTTAATTTTTGAGCAAAAATCGAAGGTATTGGTACCACACCTTCCATTGAAAAAATTGAGTATAGGAAAGCCCAAGAAATTTACTAGAATTGCGATTGCTGTTGACTTCAGTTTGCAAGATGAAGCAAGCATTCAACATGCTTTGAGCTTAGGGGATAAAAATACCATGTATTACTTGATTCACATTGTTGAATCGGCTGCAGCCAAAAGGCATGGAGAAGAGGTGATGGATATTGAATCAATGCAAGATTTACTTTGGATTCAATCTTATGCCAGTGATTTAAATACCAAAGGAATTCACGTTCAGTATAAATTAGGATATGGAAACAGGGCAAGTAATATTGCACAAATGGTAATTGAATTAAATGTAGAATTATTGGTAATGGGGGCTCACGGTCATAAAGGATTGAAAGATATTATTTTTGGTTCAACAGTAAATTCGGTTCGCCATAAAGTTAAAATCCCAATATTAGTTGTAAGGTAGTATGAAATTGATTTATAAAGTTGGCCATCAAAAGAGCTATTGCATTACGGTTGGTGAAAAAGACACTGCCAGTTTTGATAGTGGAGAGGTACATCCAATTTATGCAACATTTTCATTGGGAAGAGATGCGGAATGGTGTTGCAGGTTGTTTGTTTTAGATATGAAAGAAGACGATGAAGAAGGAATTGGAACTTTTTTAAACATTCAGCATGTTGGTGCTGCTTTAATTGGCTCAGAAGTAATATTTACTGCCACAATTATTAAAATTGAAGGTCATGAGGTAATATGTAGCTTTGAAGCAAAAGTAGGAGATAGGCTTATTGCCAGGGGCGAGCAAGGACAGAAGATTTTGAAAAAAGAAAAATTAGCGCGACTATTTAATCATTTATCCTCTACTAATGATTAATTTCGCAATCCTTTTTGAGGAAAGGGGTACAGATGGCAAAACAAATTAAGCACAAGGAAATTAATATCATCAATAAGAAGGCGGGCTTTGAATTTATACTGACCCAAAAGTTTGTTGCAGGTTTGCAAATAACTGGTACAGAAGTAAAATCTATTCGCTTAGGAAATGCGGGCATAGCAGAGGCTTATTGCTTTTTTAAAGGCGAGGAATTGTTTATTAAGGGAATGAATATTGGCACTTTTAAGCAAGGAAGTCATTTCAACCATGAACCATTTAGGTTGAGAAAGTTGTTATTGAAGAAAAAGGAATTAGATAAGTTAAGGATAAAGGCAGCTGAAAAAGGATTTGGAATAGTACCAGTTAAGGTATTCGAATCGGAGCGCGGATTTATTAAATTGGAAATAGCCATTGGCCAAGGAAAGAAATCTTTTGATAAAAGAGAAAGTATCAAAGAAAGAGACGTAGAAAGAAGTTTAAGAAGAGCAGAGTCATAACAAAAAAAATCCCGATTTGACTTGCAAACCGGGATTTAAATAGTTAGAGTTTTGTTTAGAATTTCCAACCTAGACGAAGGCCAGATGTTGCTATTCCAAAACCACTTTGTGAGCTTTTTGGTAAAACAGATTTATTTGTACCAGCTCCAGTAGTTGATTCAATAGTAACTTCTTTAGAAGAAGATGTCTGCCAACCCCATAATACTTCTGCACCAATGTACAAAGCATCAGTAACATAATAGTCTGCACCTAAAACCAATGAAACTCCAATAGAAGGTCCAGCAAGAGCAACCAAATTAATTGGATCTGGTCCATCAACATAATCAACTGTGGCTCCATCAACTTTAAATTTTGTTCCATTTGTAAAAGTATTGCCTCCGTCTAGAGTGTTATCCCATTCAGAACTTGCTCCATCTAAAGTAAGTCCTAAAACTCCTCCAATGTATGGTGACAACTTGGAAGTTCCTTCAAAGTGTTTTTAGATTCCTGGAGCAAATGTAAATGAGGAAGTTTTGTTGGTTGTAAATCCTTTTCCACCAGTTCCGTCAGGCTTCTCTGTGAAATTGAATGTTTCTTTGTTGCTTTCAAATAAAAATGAAACCCTTAAGGCTAAGTCATCAGACAAGAAATAGCGACCTCTTAGATTTGGAGTAAAAAAAGAAACTGGCGCTGTGCCTGTTTGAAACAAGATGGAAGTTTCAACAGTTTTGTCACCAGCCGAAGGCTTTTGCGCGAATGCAATAGAACCTGCTAATGCGAACGCTGCTACAAGTAATGTTTTTTTCATACAAATGTTTTTTGTTTAGTAATACAAATTTAAACAGATAAAATTTTACACTGTCAAGCCTGTTTTTCAATGGAAAATGTTGGTAAAATTTTATTTAAGACAAATTACATTTAAATCACTTATAATCAGTATGCTTTTTTTTGTTCACTTTGCAGAAGTTGATAACTATTTAAAATTTTACCAAGCTTGAGTGCCTATTAAAGGGACAAATCGGAACTGATTTAATTCAATATCTTCCAAACTTCCATCAACTTTTTTAATTATGGTGTGCATCGTTTGCACCTTGTTATCGCCAACAGGAATAATTAATGTGCCACCAATTTTTAGTTGATCAATTAAGTTTTGAGGAACTTTTGGTGCACCAGCCGTAACAATTATTTTATTGAATGGTGCTGCACTTTCGTAACCTTTTGAGCCATCTCCCAGAATAAATTCGCCTTTGTAATTCAGGCTATACAAGAGTCGCCTGGTTTTTTCAAAAAGCTTTTCTTGCCTTTCAATACTAATAAGCTTAGCGCCCATTTCAATCAGAATTGCTGCTTGATAGCCAGATCCAGTTCCAATTTCTAGTACCTTATCATTAGGTTCAATATGTAATAATTGAGTTTGGTAAGCAACAGTATAAGGTTGCGAAATTGTTTGCCCCTCACCAATAGGAAAGGCTTTGTCTTGGTATGCATGAGAACGAAAATCTTTATGGATAAAAAGATGGCGAGGAACTTTATGAATTGCCTCTAAGACCTTTTCATCTATTATTCCTTTTTCACGGAGTTCTTTTACCAGCAGTCTTCTCGCGCCTTTATCTTTATAGGTATCTTCTTCTTGTATCACAATTGCAATAAAAGTATAAAGTAGCTAAAAATAGCACGAGGCAGTATTTATTTTCTCAACACAAGCAGGCTAATTGAAACTTAAATTGAGCAACTCAAACTGAATCTGTAGAATATCATGCATGTATATTTGGAAATTGATTTAAAGTGTATGTTTTTTATGATAAGGACTAGGATGTTTGTTTAAATCTATTCGGCTGATGTCGCAATTAATAAATAATGGCCAAATACATTTGTGTTGTCAAATAAAAACAAAAGGATGATCAATATCGGCATCGTTGGAGCCAACGAAACCAGTAAGCGGCACATTGAAAAGCTGATTGAGCTCAAAGAGTTCAAGCTGGTTGGATTTTATGACCACGATATTGAAAGTTCCAATATTGTTGAGGAAAAATACAATATTCCTCGATTCGAAAACTACCAAGATTTAATTAGGCAGGTAGACGCAGTAGATATTTTAACACCAGTTGGATCCCATTATCAATTTGCCTCAAATGCAATAAGAAGTTGCCGACATGTTTTTGTAAAACAAGTATTGAGTGAAAATTTAGAGGAGGCAAAGGAATTGAACAAATTGGCTGATGAAGCAAATATTCAGCTTTATGTTTCGCATCACGAAAAATTTCATCCAAACTACCAAATGTTAAAAAGGCTTTTGGATCAGCCGTTTTACATAGAAAGTGCTCGGTTTGATCCTAATATTATCAATTACAGTCAGGAAAATATGGTATTTGATATGCTTTTAAACGAACTAGAGCTTATACTAAATTTGGTAAAAGCAAATGTAAAAAAGGTTAGGGCCACCGGAGCCTGTTTGCATCATGTACATGTTGATTTCATTAATGTTCGCATTGAGTTTGATAATGGCTGCGTACTGAACATGGTATGCGGCAATTTTGAATCTGAGCAAAAGAATGCCATTCGTTTCTTTCAAAAGAACAGGACTTACAATTTGAACCTAGATAATTTTAAAATCTCCATGTTGAATTCTTCGGTTCCAGATAACATAGAACATGAATTGAATACAGCTAAGAGCAAAAATATATCTGATATGATTAAGCGAGAGTTAACGTTTTTTGCAGATGCTATTTCCAATCAATCCTTAAATTTAAGGACTCATTATGATAACTATCAAACACTAGAGGTAGCACATGAGATAATTGATAAGTTAAATATCAATAAAAGATAATACTTTTGCGGTTCGAACGTTAAAGTTTTCTGATGCCAAAAAGTTTGTACTGTTTCTTATTAATAGCTGCTGTAGCCCTATCCTCCTGCAAACAAAAGGAGGTGATGGTTCCATCTTATTTGCACCTAAATCCCAGTCAATTAGTTACTAAAGCTGATAAATCGCAAGGCTATCCTTCTGCAAAAATTGATGACTATTATGTTTTCAGCAATGGTGAAACCAGAGGTGTATTGGCAGTTAATTCAACCATGCCACTTCAAAATATAGGCAAAACTAGGATTATTATTTCACCAGGAATAAAGTACAATGGAATGACAGAACAAAGGGCCATTTACCCAATGTTTAATTTTTACCAAAAGGAAATAGATTTAGCAGCGGAAAGAGTCGATACGGTAAAGCCTGTTTTTACTTATGTTGAAAATACGGTATTTCCAATTATAGAAGATTATGATAAAAATGGTTTGGAATTTGAGTACAATCCACAATTCAAACAAATTGGAGATACCATTGTAAAGGATAATTCTAGCGGAGCATGGTTGCCAGGTAATTACTCTGGAAGAATTGAATTGAAAAGTGCAGTTGCAGGTTCATTTCTTGAAATTTATTCCAAAGTATTTTCTGACTGGCCTTTGTTTACGCCTTTTTTTTTAGAACTTGATTATAAGGGCAATATTCCTATCATTATAGGGTTATATGCAACTAATAAAAATTTAGAAACAACGAGGGTTAGGATGTTTATTGCCAATCCAAAGACCAATTGGAATAAATTGTACCTAGATTTGCAACCCGAAATTAGTAATAGGGGTGCCAATATGCAATATCGGTTATTTTTCACTTTTTCACCAGAAGGAGTTGCTAATCCTGAAGCATGGATTGACAATGTTAAAGTAGTTTATCTTGATTAAGCGTAGGTACCTACATACCATAATTTTTGCAATCTTCGATGGTATCTCGGGAGGATTTAGCTGGGCTTTGTTTTTTAGCTATAGAAAATACATCATTGAATCAGATAAATTTGGTTATCAGATTCCGGTTGAATTAGACAAAAACTTTTATTATGCCCTCATTTTTATACCAATATATTGGGTGTTGTTGTATTTTCTGGCTGGACAGTATAAAGATGTTTGGAGAAAATCTCGGATCAATGAAATTTCTAAAACATTTACCATAACAGTAATTGGGGTGGTTTTACTCTTTTTCGCGCTATTATTGGATGATGAGGTTAAGTCCTACCAATCTTACTATAAAAGCATACTAGCACTTTTTGCATTAAATTTTGGCTTTACCATTTTTTTTAGGCTAATCACCGCCTCCTATATCAAGGCTAAATTACGGGCTAAGAAAATTGGATTCAATACCATTGTAGTGGGCAATAACCAGAAATCACTACAATTGGTCAATGAATTATTATTTAATGGTTCTACCCAAGGTAATATTTTTAAGGGTTATGTTTCAATGGGCGATAAAGGAAAGGAACATGTATTACATTCTGTTTTACCCTATTTGGGCGATTACCTTCATTTACCTGAATTAATTGGCAAGTACGAAATAGAGGAGGTTATTATTGGCATAGAGAGTTCTAAACATGTAGACATCAATAGTGTAACCAATATTTTAGAGGACCAGCAGGTAGTATTGAAGATTATACCTGATTTATATGATTTGATGAGTGGGCAGGTTCGCATGAACAATGTTATAGGAGCTGCACTTATTGAAATCAATCATGATAGCATGCCTCAATGGCAAAAAGTAGTTAAAAGGTGTTTAGACATTCTATTTTCATTTTTGGTATTGTTGTTGGCGATGCCTGTATTTATATTAATTGGGTTGGCTGTAAAATTAGGTTCAAACGGCCCAATCTTTTATAAGCAAATAAGAATAGGATTTAAGGGGAAGCCTTTCCACATTTATAAATTTAGGACCATGATTGAAGATTCGGAGGTTTCTGGACCAAAATTATCGAGCAAAAATGACAATAGAATAACGCCAGTAGGCAAATGGCTCAGAAAATATAGGTTGGATGAAATCCCTCAATTTTTTAATGTGCTAATTGGCGAAATGAGTTTGGTTGGTCCGCGCCCCGAAAGGAAGTTTTTTATTGATCAAATAGTTTTGGTAGCTCCACATTACAGGCATTTACATAGGGTTAAGCCAGGCATAACAAGCTGGGGCCAGGTGAAGTTTGGTTATGCCGAAAATGTAGACCAAATGGTAGAAAGGTTAAAATTTGACATTTTATATATAGAGAATCGATCCATTGCTATTGATCTTAGAATATTGATTTACACTGTTTTAACTGTTTTGCAAGGGAAAGGAAGGTAGATTTTTTAACTATTTTCAAGTAAAGGCATTGTTAAATATATGAAAATGCCTACATTTGCCATCCTTAAAATTATCAAAAAATGTTTGCAATAGTTGAAATTGCTGGCCAACAATTTAAAGTTGAAAAAGACCAAACGGTTTATGTGCATAGATTAGCACAACCAGAAGGCGCCAGCATTGAGCTCGAAAACGTGTTGTTAGTTAACAACAATGGTAGCGTACAAATCGGTCTACCAACCGTTAAAGGTGTTAAAATTAACGCCACTGTGTTATCTCATTTGAAAGGCGATAAGGTTATCGTTTTCAAAAAGAAACGTAGAAAAGGTTATAGGAAATTGAACGGTCACCGTCAATCTTTTACCAAAATTAAAATTGATTCTATAAACTCATAATTTCAGGAGAAATAAGAAATGGCACACAAAAAAGGGGTCGGTAGTTCAAAAAATGGTCGTGAGTCCCATAGTAAACGTTTAGGCGTTAAATTATTCGGTGGACAGTATGCAATTGCTGGAAACATCATCGTTCGTCAAAGAGGAACTAAGCATCATCCAGGTGAGAATGTAGGTATTGGTAAAGACCATACTTTATTTGCCCTAATAGATGGTAAAGTTGTTTTTAAGAAGAAAGCAAATGATCGTTCATTCGTTTCCATTGCTCCAATTGAAGCAGTAGCTGAAGCATAATATTTTCAAGTTAAATTGAAATAGCAATTCTGATGGTGTTTATTCGCCATCAGAATTTGTTTTTAATTGCCACGGTGAAGTAGGTATGTTTTTAGGCTTTTTGCCATAAAACATATTCTGTCTGAACCAAATATTAAAAATCACCTTCGCCGTGGAAAGAATATAACCACCCTCGCCAAGGCTACGGTGGTCAAAGGGGGGATTAGCTCATTTGGCTGGAGCGTCCCGCAGGATTGCGGGATGGCGGTCGGTTGAATTATAAGGGGGATTAGCTCATTTGGCTGGAGCGTCCCGCAGGATTGCGGGATGGTGATCGGTTGAATTATAAGGGGGATTAGCTCATTTGGCTAGAGCGTCCCGCAGGATTGCGGGATGGCGGTCGGTTGAATTATAAGGGGGATTAGCTCATTTGGCTGGAGCGTCCCGCAGGATT
>Ga0070374_10000156_pt1 | contig 25874 bp, 24 predicted proteins | sample LauGreSuBDMM15SN_2_FD_66374 | JGI IMG/M metagenome (GOLD analysis project Ga0070374, IMG submission 66374) | Freshwater lake microbial communities from Lake Michigan, USA - Su13.BD.MM15.SN (version 4) (version 4) | ecosystem: Environmental > Aquatic > Freshwater > Lake | place: Lake Michigan...
GTAGATAGGTGAAGATTGCTCTTCAAGGGATAGGACTTTGCCGATGCTTGTTCCTAGAAGTTTTGCATAGGAAGAAGCTTTTGATTTCGCGTTCGCAACTGCTGCTGCTCGGGCCTCTTCTGTGGCAAGTGATGGATTAAGTGTTACAGGAATTACTCCACCTAACTGCACATTGTCCCCGCCAGCAGAAACTACTGCTTCAATGATTGTGCCAGCAGTAGATGCTTTTCTTACTAGGACGTCAAATGATTGTGATGCGCGGTAGCCAGTGATTTTGGTGCCAGCCTCTTGTGTGTAGTTGTATTCTGGGTAGACAGAGATGTTGGCAGAGCGAATATCTTTAAGCGCAATTCCCTTTTCCTTCAGCGCTGCGCGCACAGCTGCTGCTGATTTACTGGCAGATGAAAGTGCCGCCGCATTAGTTGGCGCTAGGGCCGAGACTGTGGCATTAAAGCGAACTGCATCCGGGACAACCGAGACTGTGCCAACACCGGTGACAGTGATGTAGCGGTTATCGGTGGTGCCTGCGCCATTGGCTGGGATGGCAAGGGCTACAACACCTGCAACTGCAGCGACGGTGATGATGGATGCGATTGTGTGAATACGGTTTAGTTTCATGTATCTATTATCGCTTATTCGAGCAGAATTCACTTAAACTTTCTTTTTAATTATCTGTGAATATAGATTTTCATGCGCTTTGATCATCCCCTGCAATGAAAATAGCGCTTCAGCCCTTTCTTGACCCGCTTGGCCAAATCTTGCCATTTTTACAGGGTTGGAGAGTAAGTCATCAATGGCATGAATGAGGCCATAAGAGCTCGCTTCAGTCAAAGTGCCAGTCTCACCATCTACAACAATGTCTCGTACAGACCCAACATTAGTTGAAACAATTGGCAAACCTGCTTGCGATGCATGTATGAGCGTTAGCGGAATACCCTCGTTGTCACTACATAGAATTGCAATATCACCGGCCGATAAGATTCGCCCAATGTCATTTCGCCAACCTAGATACGTAATCGGCAGACCTTCAATTTTTGTGATCATTTGCATTTCTTCGAACTTCTCACCTGCACCAGCTACCAAAATTTGTGCTGATCGGTGCGATGCTTTTAAATACCGCGCAATATCAACTAGACGATCTGGTCGCTTTATTTGGGCAAGTCGCCCCACAAAAACTATGTAAATTTTTCCTCTAATCAACCCAATCTCGCTTTGAGCACCTTCCTTGCTTTGTAACTCAAATTCACGTAAGCCAGGGAAAATTACCGAATACTGATTTTTTCTTCCGATTTTTACTGTTAGTAGATCTATTTTGACTTGATTGCCAACAGCTATAAGAGAGGTACTTATTCTTGCTAATAACTTTTCAGTAGCTATTACGAAAATTGTCTTAATTGAACCAAAGTATCCATGAAGGAGATGTCCGTGAAAAGTATGAATTCGTTTGGCTTGAGGACGTGCAATTAAACCGGCAAGCCTTCCTAGTACCCCAGCTTTTGCTGTATGTGTGTGAATTACATCTGGTTTAAATTGCTTGATTATTCTAATTAACGTAAAAAAGGATTTAATATCTCCAAGAAGAGAAACTGAGCGGCCTAAATCAGATATTCGGGTTACCGGAGTATCTGTGGCAACCTCATCCAAGTAATCCGATTCATTCTCGGCGCAAAAACCAGTCACTAGGATTTCTTCGAATCTGTTCTTATTGAGTCCACGCATAAGCTCGTCCACGATCACTGCAGGCCCTCCCACGTTCATGCGGGCAATCACCTGCATAACGCGTATCGGCTGCTCTTTCTTCATGGAGTTATTCTCTCGCAAAACAGGTCATAATTGTCTTATCTATGGCTAACTCACAGTTCATATCCGAATGTTCGGCTAATGCAATCCAAAACGCAGCCGAGTTATTGAAGGCTGGACATTTAGTGGCTTTTCCAACAGAAACTGTCTATGGTCTAGGAGCTGATGCAACAAACGAACAAGCGATAAAGAGAATTTATGACGTAAAAGGAAGACCGACCAATCATCCACTCATAGTTCATGTTTCATCTATAAATGCTTTAGATGTTTGGGCAAAAGAAATACCTGACTACGCCGTTGATCTTGCCCGCACATTTTGGCCAGGCCCAATGACACTCATACTCAACAGAACCGAACTTGCCCAGAATTTCATTACTGGAGGACAGGATTCGGTCGGTATTCGCATTCCTAGTGACCCAATTGCATTGGAGCTATTGTTGCGTTTTGAATCTCGTGGGGGGTTTGGTGTTGCCGCACCAAGTGCTAATAGGTTTGGAAAAGTATCGCCGACTTCAGCAAGCGATGTTGAGGAAGAGGTAGCAAGATATTTAGAAAAAGGAGATTTGATTCTAGATGGTGGTCGCTCAAGTGTTGGAATTGAATCAACAATTATTGATGCAAGAAATACTGCTCCAAGAATCTTACGCCTTGGAGCAGTAACAAAAGAGATGATTAGCGAAGTTGTTGAATTCGATAGTGTGGAAATTTTCGACATTAAACTCCGAGTCAGCGGCAATCTAGAAAGTCATTATGCCCCAAAAGCAAAAGTTCTGATAAACCAAGTTGCTTTAGAAGGACAAGCTCTGATTGCGATGGCACACATTGAAACACCAATTGGAGTGCGACGAATTTCATCGCCAGTATCGGTTAAAGAATTTGCAAATGAGTTGTACCATAGGATGAGAGAAACTGACAGACTTGGTTTTCAGGAACTAGTTATACAGACTCCTGATGGGAGTGGCCTCGCTGATGCAATTCGAGATCGGGTTAAAAGGAGTGCTGCTGGGAATGGAAATACGATTTAGTAGTATTTGAAGTTTCATATACTATTCCCAGGTAAGTGTCGCAGTGGGGCCTATAGCTCAGTCGGTAGAGCAACGGACTTTTAATCCGTGGGTCGACGGTTCGAGCCCGTCTGGGCCCACTATTTGATACGAGCCTAAGCTTCGGGTGGTTTATTCAAGATTTCCTGTTTCATTTTTGTTACATGAATTATTAATAAAAAGTGTTGGAAGACTAAAAAGCTTTGAGAGACTTCAATAAAATTGATATAACAATTTCGACAATTGGAGGCACAAGAAAATAACGAGCTGACTTAAGAAAACTCCTCACAGTGATCTTTTGCGAAAGGAGTTTACGTATTTTCTAATTAGGCAGAGTTGGTTAGACATATGCATTGACCCCTAGAATCTCACCATTTTGAACATACGACTCACCATAAACCCCATTATGATATATCCCGTTTTCACCTGTTTCAAAAGTTTTGCTAATCTCAAATATGTCGTCACGATAACTAGAATAATCAGCTTCCTTGACAAGATAAATTTTGTATTCAGTTATTAAGACTGGTTTTAAGCATAATTGATATGCTATTAAAATAATCTGTGCAGTTAATCCCGGAAACATTCTGCTCATAAAGTCATCAATTATTATAAGTCCACCATCATTAAGCTTCGAAAAACTAACCGTAATATCTTTTCTTATTGCTTCTTCAGAGTGCTCACCGTCAATATGAATAAAATCAAATTTCTCTTCCTTGGGGATAGATTCTAAATCCTCAAGAAGACAAAATCTTGCAACTTTCAGAAAGTTCGAACATTCTGACTCCATGACGGATCGAATGTGTGGTAGCCCAGGGTAAGGATCGATTCCTACTACGCGAGTAAAGTCTAGATTATCCAAAATCAAAGTGACGAATGCACCTTTATATACGCCTATTTCTAAACCGTTGGATAGATGTCTCTTAAGTACCAATTGGCATGACCAAAACGCATCCATAGAATTTAACCACGCCCCAAGGGGGTATCGAGTTGTAATCTTCACCTGTCGATAGTAGACATAAAATATAGTTTTAGATGACAGACTTACCAGAGCCCTTAGACAAATAAACAAATCATAAGCTGTACCAAGTTAGACTTGGAGGAAGGTGAGTCAGGAGGGCCAAATTTAGGGAAAATCGACACATTATGGAACCTTTCAGCGACAAGACAGTTTTCAAAATTATTCTGTGGTGCACTAAAAACACTAAGAGCAATCCCACTAACACTTGGCTTAATAAAGACAGTTAATCAAATCAATATAATATTTGCACAAAGTAATAAGAAAAGTGGCTATAATGATAAATGAAAATCCTATTGCAGAGAATCTTAATTAATTCATAACGGAGGGATCATTTGTGAAAAAAATACTTCTTGTGGATGGGATGTTCCCAAGTAAATTCACAGGTTGGAGAAACTATGAAATAGATGCTCTGCTTAAAAATTTCGAATTGAGCGTTCTTGTCTATAAGGGAGGGCCTTGGGCAGGCATAACTTATGATTTTGATTGGGAATACTGGAATCGTAAAGGTGATCTCAACCAATACAATATCTTAATTTTGGATCCCAAATTCAATCACTTAAATAGATATAACAATAAAATTAATGGGATTAAATTCAATAATCTTTACCCTGGTTCCTACATCATAACTAAAGATTCCGAATTCAGTCTAGATTCATATTTAGCTGTTTATCATATTTTTTTAGGCACTTATGAAAGATTCAATGCAGATTTTGTAGTTAACCCAAAACTTCTTCAATTTGTTCATCTTTATGTTGGTGGAGGATTTGCATTCAGTCTACAAAATTTTACACAGAATTCTGTTAGGTATGTGAGTTCGCACCCGTTGACTTCATTGATGCTGGAAACGGAGAAGGCTAGGTTTATTGACTGCTGGGGAGCCCCACAAAGTTTGGAAGATGAAGAATTAAAACTAAGGAGAAGGACGACTAAAAAAATGCAAGTAAGTTTCAGCAGCATGGGTTACAGAAAAGAGAAAGGAGAGCCAAAATTCCAAAGAATCGCCTTTTTTTATAAAGCAATTTTCCCACATCATAATGTTAGCTTTGTAGGAATTGGTAATTGCAGAAAGTCTCCATTTGTTGAGGTACACCCTCCGATGGATGTTGAAAGCTTGGAAAATTTTTATAGGAGAGATAATCACGTGCACCTGAATCTGATGTCGAAAAAAGCCAGCAATGGATGGCCACTAGGTCTTGAAGCTATGAAAGCTGGATGTGTGCTGATAACTACAGATTCAAATAATTCTGCAAAATATTTCGTAAAGAACTCATCTCGAGTTAAAATAAAAAAGTGGACGCTTTCATTTATCTTTGAAATCCGCAAGCTTTATCTTAATGTGCAATATTGGGAAGAATCAAGTGCAAAAACACAAAAATTCTTCATGACTTACTGTAGTTATGAAATGCAACAAAAGAAGGTGATAGAGTATGTCAATACTGAAATTGAGTCGGGGGAGTATAATTAGGCTTTCAAGTTGCCAAATCTTCTTGTCTCAAGAGTTTACGCTTAAAGACTCGTATTTGATATTTAAATGTGAAAAATAATTGTCTTTCTAGTAGAAGACTAAAAAAGAATACCAATAGAGACTTAATTTGAGATGAATTAATGAAAGATTCCGAACTCCCCCCCCATTCATGCGCTATATTCTTTTCAGAATAAATAAGACTTTCACTTCGAATTTCCCAACTCTCTTGCATTTTCAAAAAATGTGGTTGGTTGGGTTCTGGGTTGACATGTGTTCCACCAATCCACCCAAAGTTAACGGTCTTGGTAATATTAGGAGTCACCATGAATCCTGTCCTCCAGTATTTTTCTGTTGCGGAGTCAAAAGGAAAACTCTCAAGTTTAGAAGCTGTCCGTATTCGCCTTAAGTTATTCCAGGATCTTGCCGTAATTACGCCTGCACTTCCGTGGAATCCGTACCTCAAGCGCGAGTAAGTTCCATTTAGTGATGGATCATTTTGAATAGATCCCAGATTTATGCCGCGAAAAAATCGCTCCTTTTTGTACTTGCCATAGATATCATCTATAAAAGTGAATACATCTAAACTTAGTTTCGAATCCTCTTCTACGCATAGCACCCAATCGGCTTCGTAAGTACCAAATGCAACAGAAAAGCCATTCCAATAGTTCAAGTTAATATTCTGTAGTTTTGTTCGCTGCAACCCATCTACACGCAAAACTGAAGTCATGGAATCTTCATATTTCGAAATTACCTTTGAAACTTTGGGATAACCCGACTGATGAGTAATCAATTTTCGAATTAAATTCGAATGGTCAGCTGAATATATCGACTCTAAACATTGTTCTAAGAGTACGTCTCTAGAAAATGTACTTAGGACTACAACGCCTTTAGATTGGATCATGACTCTACCCTCATCGGATAAGGAAACTGAATTTTTAAAGTACCCATATTAATTGGTCAGTAATGCAGCCCAGTTGTCTGGGTGCAAGACTATATCTCTATATTTTGGAAATTTATTTTGTATATTGGTTAAAAGGGATTCAGCAACTTTTGTGAAGTGAATATTCATCTCGTTTAATTCGCGCAAAGTGGATCCTGATAAGCCGTGCTCACAAGCATTACTAATTCGACTTTCAACATAATAATTAATTGCATTTTCAACCGTGCCATAAGTTAATGGAAATCTATTTGGTTCCCAACCAAGAAATTCAGCATCAAGTTTTGACTCATTAGCCCAGGCTATAACTTGATCTGCTATTCGTGGGGCCCAAGTTAAACCCAATCTATTAGTTCCTGTCGCGACAAAAACATTCTCAAACACAGACATTGCGCCAATAATTGGAAAACCATCTATTGAACGAGGGCGCATACCTATGAGGAAATCGCCGGTAAATTTGTAGACCACGGTACGGTTCAATAAATCCCTTTCTAACGTAGACAATAGGTAGCTAACAGTGTCAAGGCGATGAGCGGCCGGCCCTGGGCGACTCACATAATTTCCAGCCCCTAAATAGATTGTTCCATCTGAACGAGGGACAACATGTATGCCGCATTGAGCCCCACCACGATTTACTGTGCGGACCACATGGTTTGAGAAGCCCTCTGTATCCGCATTATTGTCAATTGTAATCGCCGTACCAACACCTTGCAGCATTGGCAGTATGGGATCTCCTTTGAGAATGTTCCCCGTTTGAGCACCGGCTGCGACGACTAGTTTGCTAAATTCGATTTTTATGTCAGATTTCTCCAATGTAATAATATTTGCATCTAAATTAAGATCTGATACATCATCTGGGATAACCTGTACCCCTAGGTCCTTCATAAGTTTCGTAAAATGTTTGAATAATGCAATTGGGCAAACTGCAAACTCTCCATCGATTCTAAATACTTCTTGAATGTTTTGTCTCTCTTCAAGCCAGGCTAAGTTTGCAGGCCTTACGCTCCTCCCATCTTGATCCAAAGTCTTTTTAACTGTGTTGAAGTTGGCTAATTCGAATTTGGAATGGTCAGTCTTCAAAAAAACAAGCGTATCCTTAGCGGTGATCGCTTCTAAACCACCAGATTTACTCAGAAAATCTAACCACCCCGCCGAGGAGTCTTTCCCAATTTTTAAGTATCTTCTTTGTGTATCGATTTGTTCAGGTGAACATTCCTCCATTTCCGCATAAACTGCAATCATTGCGCCAGCTGCAATACTGGCAGAGTCTGCATGATGTGCATTCCCAATAAGAGCTACCGACATCTCAGGGAAACTCTGCTTGAGTTTAATTGCCGTAAAGGTGCCGATAGCTCCATTTCCAACTACAGCAAAGTCATATTTATCCATACATTCCCAACCTTAAGTTGATTACTATTTCCAACAGTTTATCCTCTTATTGTAGTTTCAATGGTATGACACATGCTAAGTAACCCTAAGACCACGAATGAAAGCTAACTGAGTTATAAAAGAACTTTAAGGAACCAATCAGAATTCGAGAATTACAAATTCCTTCCAAATATCGTGCAGATATCCCAATATTTGCCCACTGCTCCAGGAAGACATCGCTCCTTCTGAAATTAATCATGTATTGACCATAGAGCTCGTAGTCCACACATACTGGTGATTGAGATTGAATAATCAATTTAGCTTTTAGAACTTGCAGCATCTCATCAATATCCGCAACCCCAAGCTTATTAAGTGCCTCTTTCAAATAACGAGGTTGAAAAATCATATGATGAGAAACAAGCGAGAATGCTGGTGGATTTCTCGAAATTCCGAATTGTTCCAAAAATGAATAATACTCTGGATTAAGCTCTTCAGAAGGTTGAATTAACTGTTGACCCGAATCGTTAAACCATTTCCGTTTTCTGAGCAACAATGTATCGGCGTCGACTATTAGAACCGCTTCTGCTTCAGAAGTTAAAACGGCCTCAACCTTTAGTAATTGCTGCAACACCCATTTGTGCCTCCCCTCAAATTTCTCAAGCAGTATTTCTCTCTTGCCCTGATCAATTAATTTATCTTCATTAATGACTCTAACTTTATTACCTTTAGAAATAAAACGTGTTGAGCATTCTGTAACATCATTCGAAGGCACTATTAGAGTAATGGTACAAATTGAATAGTTAGACAAACTATTTATCGCCATTGGGAGTGAATATTTCAACACTCCAAAATCTTTTCTTGTTACAACAAAAACTAGCTCAATCTCGATGGGTCGAGAAAAATGGGTGTGCTTGATGGAATTAGATTCACCACCCTGAAGCCATTGGCTGCGTGCAAATCTTTCAAAGTCTACCTGTAAAGGGAATTGACGTGATCGCGAAACTAGTTTAATGATTGGAACAAAAAACCTGAATACGAGCTTAGGAGGTTTAAACCTGCTCCGAAAAACATTTAAAAAGATTGTAAGCACGTGATTATCCTTTCAAATGGCATTGGTTGCATCTGATTCTGTTGGATGCCCATTATGCTCACTCCTACAGCAGCGAGTCTATCGTAGGGAAGAGTTGAAGCCGTATGCGGAGAAATTTGATAATTGGTGGTCTTGGTCAAGACGGTCGATTACTTTGTCAGAATCTAATGATTCGAAACGAAAAAGTACTTTGTATTGTGAAAAACAATGAGTTATCGAGACAAGTACCTGGTGTGAAATATCTTTCTATCAGTAGTCCTAACACATACAGTTATAGCAAAATTCTTGGTGACTATAATCCGGACGTGATATTCAATCTCGCCTCACTCAGTTCTGTAGCTGCAAGTCAAGAATCACCCGAGAAATCTTTACGATTTAATTATGAATTAGTTGTAGTTTTGATGGGAGCTATTCAATATTATCTCTCAAGATTTCCCAGCAAAAGACTAAAACTTATACAAGCAGGAAGCTCTGAAATGATTGGTGAATCATCTAGCGCAGTTAATGAATCAAGTCTAATGAAGCCGAAAACACTATACGGTAAACATAAACAACTTGCCTACAATTTTCTTGAATCACAAAAAGGAAAACTGACTAATTTGGAAATAAGTAATTTGATACTTTTCAATCATGAATCCATTTTTCGCCCTGACTATTTCGTTTCACAAAAAATCGCATATGCGGCCGCTGCTAGAAAGTCTCAAAAGTTAACGCTAATTAAATTTGGAAATATAGACATAGAGCGTGATTGGGGATGTGCACGGGAGTATGTAGATGCGATTAGATTAGTTGGGACTCAAATGAGTAGCGAGAATTATGTCGTTGCCTCTGGAAAACTTGTCCGAGTTAGGGAAATTTTAGGTCACGCGCTCAATTATGTTGGCCAATCCGACAGCGACTTGAATAGTTTTATAGATTTAGTATTCTTTCGGCAAGTTGAAACAGCACCTTTAGTTGGTGATGCTTCTAAAATTGCCCAATCACTAGGTTGGAAAGCTAACCGAAGCATCTACTCAGTAATAGAGGAAATGATCGATTTTCAAATTCGCGAATTGAGGGTGTAAATGAGTAGGTGTTTTGGATTTGCGAAGAATGTTTTAAAATATCTTAAATTTAGGCTGTTAAGCTTTGGAGATTCAAATGATCTAATAACTGCGCACTTTCAAGTTTGGTCTGAAGTTAACCACCAAAATCGCGAGGGTCTAAGAATTGCGTTAAGTTACCTTTACAACAGGCCTGCAAATATAATTGAGACAGGCACGTCAGCCTACGGCACGGACTCCTCGCGTCTTTTTGATTCCTATGTTAGAACTTTTGGAGGAAATTTCAATAGCGTAGACATAAGTCCGTACCCTTCTAAACGTTTGAGATTTCAACATTCGAAAAACTCACATTTCCACATTTCAGACAGCATAAGATTTTTAGAGAGTGTGCAGACTAAAGGTCAACTGCCAAAGATTGATTTAGTGTATTTAGACAGTTGGGATGTTGATTGGTCTAATCCTCACCCCAGTGCACTTCATGGCCTTGAAGAATTCAGGAGAGTTATATCATTCCTTCATTCCGGCAGCATATTAGTAATTGACGATACGCCAATTGATTTAAAATGGATTCCAATTCAATACCACCAGATGGCAAATGAATATAAAAATGAATATGGCGTGCTACCCGGAAAAGGGGCCTTGGTCGTAAGAGAGCTTCAGGATAATGCTGGCGCTCGAAAAGTTTGGCATGATTATAATTGTGTTTACGTATTCGAATAAATCTAATTCAAGTTTGTTCTATACCATTCAACAGTTTCTCTAAGACCATTATCAAAATCTATCAGTGGTAAAAAGTTAAACTCCTTCTTAATTTTTTCAGAGTTTAAGGAGTATCTAAAGTCATGCCCGAGCCTATCTTCTACAAAACTAATTAACTTTTCATCAGCATCCATAATAGAGATTATCTTCCTTACAATTTCTAAATTTGTGTATTCATTTTTAGATCCAATATTATAGATTTCGCCCGGCAAACCTAAAGAGGCAACCGACCAAATACCCCTTACGTGGTCTTGAACGTGTATCCACTCTCTTCTATTTAAACCATTTCCATACACAGGGATTTCTTCCCCATTCAAAATTTTGTGAATGACAACGGGAATTAGCTTTTCTGGAAATTGTCGGGGTCCAAAGTTATTTGAACATCTAGTAATGCTAATGTTTAAGTTATATGTTTTAAAATATGAATAGCATAATAAATCTGCAGAAGCTTTACTTGCGGAGTATGGAGAATTGGGGATTAAGGGACACTTTTCGTCCCAAGATCCTTCATGAATAGATCCATATACTTCATCTGTAGAAACCTGTATAAACCTGACTTTAGGGTTATTCTTGACCGCATTAAGTAGCATCATTGTTCCATTGATATTTGTTTCAATGAATTCAACCGGAGAAACAATTGATCTATCGACATGTGTTTCTGCTGCTAAGTTAATTACGAAATCGGTTTCAGCAATTAGCGATTCGACAAGAGGAAAGTCGTTTATGCTCCCATGTATAAATTGAAAGTTCCTCTTTCCCATGCATTGTTCAAGATTTTTCAAGTTTCCGGCATAAGTCAGAGAATCAAGTACGGTCACCTCGTGAGCTATTGATTTCAAATTATCTGACAAAATTAAGTCAACAAGGGCAGATCCAATAAAGCCCGCACCACCTGTCACTAAAACGCGCATACCTAATAACCCTTCGACAGTAGGTTCATAATCTAACAGGATATACACTGCATACATGAAAGGAATTGTCCTCGCTGGCGGTAAGGGAACACGTCTGTACCCAACCACTAAGGCTGTCAGCAAGCAGCTGCTACCCGTTTTTGATAAACCAATGATTTTCTATCCTATAGCTACCCTAATGGCGGCGGGAATTCAAGAGATTTTAATCATAACTACCCCTGAAGATCAACACCTTTTTGTTAAACTTCTAGGAGACGGTAGCCAAATTGGTGTTAGATTCAAATATGAAATTCAAGTAAAACCAAATGGACTAGCAGATGCTGTCAGATTAGGCACAAATTTTGCTAATGGTTCCTCTATCGCTTTAATTCTTGGCGACAATATTTTCCATGGAACTGGATTAGGGCGTGAACTTTCAAAGTATAAAGATGTAGTAGGTGCTCAGATATTTGCTTATGAAGTTGCGAATCCAGAAGATTATGGTGTTATTGAGTTTAATCAGAGCGGCGGGATTAATTCGATTTTTGAAAAGCCAAAAGAACCAAAATCAAGATTCGCAATCCCCGGTCTCTATTTTTACGACTCATCTGTTTTTGATGTTGTCCAAACTGTTCAACCAAGCGCTCGAGGCGAACTAGAGATAACAACATTGAACGAGAAATTTTTCCAAGCTGGGTTACTTAAAGCATCAGTTCTTCCAAGAGGCACATCGTGGTTCGATACGGGAACCTTTGAATCTTTGCAAGATGCCAGTAATTACGTTCGAATTCTTGAGGCCCGACAGAATTTACGAGTTGCCTGTTTGGAAGAAATTGCATGGCGGCTTGGATGGATCTCTACTGGTCAGCTCCGTTTGTTAGCTAATTCCGAAGAAAATATTGGTTTACAAAATTACTTATTGAGTATAATCCGAAGCAGTTAGCGTACTTAGCAGTGTGTCAATCCGAACCCAATCCTCATTTTTCAAGTAAGAATGGAAGGGAAGGCCGATAGTTGTTGCGGCAAACTCATCAGTATTAGTTAAAATATCCCTAGAGATTGCACGATAAGCTGGTAGTTTGTGACAACCCACACCCCACCAATCTCGAAGCTGAATTGAAGCTTCCACTGCCTTACGCTCGAAGTTTTCCTTAGCAGATTTAGAGTCTAACTTTAGAATCCAATAAGGGGTGACATATTCTTCATGAAGGCACATATAGGAAGTTAGTCCATGTTTAAGAGTTAAACCTCTAGCAATTTCAGTAATTCGTTTCAATTCTTTTTTTGTCTCAGGCCAGGAATCGAGTGAAGCCAATGCGACTGCAGCCGCATATTCACTCAACTTAGCGTTAGTACCGACAAACTCTGACACTCGTCCTTCTTTGATGCCAAAATTTGTCCACGATTTAAATCTCAATGCCCACTCAGAATCATTTGTAACAATGAAAGCGCCTTCTCCTGCACCTAATAGTTTCGTTGCATGTAAACTCACAACTATTGCCACGCAGATTTGGTCGGGGAAATTGAAGTCCCTGACAGAATCAAATCCAGCCGCGGCATCAATAATCAATCTTTGTATATTCTGATGAACTGTAGTGTGATCTGGCCTCAAACCAAAAGGCCAAACTTCAACTCTAAATTGGGAAAGAGAATTATTGAGCGAGGTGCCTTCTTGTGAAATATCTATAAAGTTAAAATCTACATTTGCTTGCGAAAGAGCCGCTGGAGTAGCTGTGAAGGTCCAAGCCGGACAATCCCAAATTGCATCGATTGGGGCTTCCGAAGTCGATATCAGACCCTGAAGAGCAAGTGTCGCATTTGCTGCCGTCACAATCTCCATCCCATTAAATCCTGTGACGTTTTTAAGTCTCTCTATCAACTCTGTATTCAGAGGTCCAAAATTTGTATAAAACTTAGATTGATCAATTTTCTCCAGATAGGGGAGCAATTCCCCTGCAACCGGCATTCTTGGTGTTAAAACCTTTATCTCTTCCATCTCAATATTTCGCATTCTGCTGAAGCACACCCAAAGCATACTGAGATTCATATAACATTAACAATGACACACGGTGTACATTTGAGAGATGATTCGCTTGGTGGCCCAAGGGGGCATTGGAAATCAACTCTTCTATTGGAACTATGCGCATGCATTGAATCAAAAATACGCCCAAAAAATAGTTATCGTTTTCGCAAATAATCAAGAACCAGATCGACAGGTATTTTTGTGTCAGATCTCGAACTACTGTAATCATGACATTTTAGTAAATTTCAGTCCTAAATTACATTTCATGCTTAAATTTTTCGATCTCTTGCGAAATAGAATGCCAGAAACAATAAATAGGTGTGAAAATTTCTTCGGAGTTGTTTCCCTTCCTGTAGCAGGAGATTTGTTGAATAATTTAGGACTAAAAGAAAAAATAATTCGTGGTTACTTTCAAAACTCTGAAAGCGTAATCACTAACTATGGCTGCTACCAATCTGAAATAGATAGCTGGCTTGAAGATAATGCTTCGAGCACTATGAAGCATCTAGTCCTAGAAACACCCAACTTTATTGGCATACATATCCGCAGAGGCGACTTTGAATTATCCAAAACATCAACTGGAGTCCTGACAAATAAATACTTTTTAGATTTATTGGATTCAGATGCCCCTGTAATAATTACAACAGATGATAACCGAGCGGTTCCAGAGTTAAAAGTGAGTTTCCCGGGTACCATGGTTTTAGATCCAGCAAATGTATCGCCGATAGACTCACTGTATATTTTAACTAAAGCTCAAAAACTGATAACCTCGAATTCAACTTTCTCCTGGTGGGCCGCTGTTATTGGAAAAAAACATATAGAGGAAATTATTATGCCTAAACCCTGGAATATTAAACAATTTAATAAGTCAAATTACTTGGAACTCCCAGACGTGACCTATGCAGATGCGGTTTTTGAAAGATGAGTGTAGAAGACTTTGAAAACCCTAAAATTGTTTTTGTACATCTTGGTAAAGCTAAAGTTCCACACTTATGGTTAAACCTCCAACGCACGCAAACACTTTTTCCATCAGCAAGCATTCATTTGATAATTGAGGAAAGCACAAGTGTTCCAAAGTATATTCATGAATTCGTTGTGATTCATATTTACGTTAGGTCAATCGAAATTATTAAATTGCGAGAACAACATGCGCATGCATCAAGTTTTAGGAACGGTTTTTGGTGGTTGAGTCTAGAAAGGTTAATAGCCCTTGGACAGGCACATACTGCGATTGGCAACAGCGGAATCATTCATCTTGAATCCGATGTTATGTTAATGCCCAATTTCCCTTTTCATTTTTTTGAGCGGCAAAAACTAAGTTGGTGCAGATATAATGAAAATAGAGATGTAGCTTCCATTGTTTATTCACCGGACATTCAGCAAACGGAATGGCTTCTTGCTCAAATCATTAATCGTTTTGAGTTGAACTCTGCTCATACTGATATGACGATACTAAGCGAAATTTCAAATTCACATGCTGACAAAGTTGACGTGTTACCCTATATTGGTACCCACAAGGTTGATCTTAGAAATCGAGAATTTAATTTAAAAAGTGCTGTACTAAAGTTACCCAACAGTGAAAACGACCCACAAGGAATATTTGATGCAGCGCCCTTAGGGATGTGGCTTTGTGGTCAAGACCCGCGTAACCATTATGGTTTTACACGATTTGAAATGCGTAACATAATCGATTCCGGTGATAGTTATATAGACCCAAGCAAATTTGAATTTTCCTATAGGACTGACTCTGGTTTGCGCATTTCGGCTGGCTCGGAGGCACTAAGTATTTGGAATTTACACATCCATTCGAAAAATTTGAAGTTGTTGAGCAATGACTGGGAAGCAGAACTTCAAAGAATTTTGGTGGGTAAAGGTCAGAGAAGTGAGTTTAGCGTAAGAATTTTTTGTAGTTTGATCATCTCAAATCTGAAACAACGCACATTACTCCGATATTTTCTTGGCGCCCCACCAATTTATAGGGTAATAAAGCCTTTGAGAGATAGAATATTCCAATAGTAAAAGGTCTTTTTAAATATATGATGGAGAGAAACAGATGAGGATTTTAGTAACTGGCGGAGCAGGATTTTTAGGATCTCATCTAGCTGATCAGTTATTGCTCAAAGGACATGAGGTAATTGTTGTCGATAATTTCTATACTGGATCAAAAGCTAATGTCGCTCATCAGGTTAATAATACAAAATTTGAGATTGTTCGACACGACGTAACTTTCCCACTATTTGTGGAAGTAGATGCGATTATGAATCTTGCATGCCCAGCCTCTCCCGTGCATTATCAAAAATATCCGGTCCAAACTACCAAGACGAGTATTATGGGAGCTATAAATATGCTCGGGCTGGCTAAAAGATTGAAGATTCCAATTTTGCAGGCTTCAACGAGCGAAGTGTATGGAGACCCCGAGATTTCACCGCAATCTGAAGATTACTGGGGGAGAGTAAATCCTATTGGAGTAAGAGCTTGCTATGACGAGGGCAAAAGAGTTGCGGAGACACTATTTTTTGACTACAAACGACAGTTTGATGTCCAAATCAAAGTTGCTCGAATTTTTAATACATATGGTCCAAGAATGGCGTTAGAAGACGGGCGGGTGGTCAGTAACTTCATTGTGCAAGCACTTAGAAATGAGCCTTTAACAATATACGGTGATGGCTCTCAAACAAGGTCCTTTTGCTTTGTTGCGGACTTAGTAGAAGGTTTAGTCCGCCTTCTTTTTTCAGAAAGGGATGTTACGGGTCCTATAAATATTGGAAACACTGAGGAATTCACAATGAAAGAATTAGCCGATATGGTGATAAGCAAAACTCTCTCAAAGTCACCCATAATTTATCTACCACTTCCGGAAGATGATCCCAAGCAGAGAAGGCCCGACATATCATTGGCCGAAAAATATTTGGGTTGGAAACCTCTTATCAGCCTAAGCGAAGGATTAGATTTAACTATTAAAGATTTCAAAATGAGAGTCAATTAATTCTTTGATTTAGCCAATTCTTCCAATAGTCCATCCAAAGAATAGGAATTTGTTTTGGCTCGAAGTTCTGGCTACTGTAGTTTGTAATTGAGTCGAGAACTGAATTGGGTGACCAATCGGAGGTAAGCAACAAAGGAAAGCCAAAATGTACAAGTGAGCGAGACCATAGGTTGTCAAGGACAATTGGTTTGGAACCAACATAGAGGGATTCCCAAACCCTATGCGTGTCAATTCCGTTACCTCGGGGGCAAGCAACCCATTCTGCTCCCCTCAACAAACTTGGATACTTATGAGCAGCAACTCTCTTTGGCGGTTTATTTATACTAATCCCAGCCAGATGGTCAAAACTTTCTAAAAGTCTTCTTTCACTACTCGTATCTCCAAAAGGACCAATCAATAATGTATTTAGGCCTTCTCGCTTTCGGACATGAGGTTTAAATCGACCAGGAATCCCATTGACTCCAATGTGTAGATTTTCGATTCCGATCGGAAGAGTGAATATTCTCTTATTATCTGAAATAAATGAGTTTTGCAAAAGCACGGTTGAAAAATTCTCGGGGAAAATACTCACATCGTGATAATCCTGATCACCATTTCCGATCATTAAAATTGAATTCTGATTCACATACGGCGTAAGTTTTAAGAATTCAGATAGTAAGCGTGATTCACAGAAAAATACTTTGGATTTTGAGACCGCTAGAGGCATTTCGCTGTGATTCGTCTTTGAAGTAAAACTGAAGTCAGCCAGTGTGGCAAAATTATCGCCCGAAATAAATGGGAAGCTAGAGTTTACTCCGCGTCGGATTTTCTGTGCTCGAGCAACTAGACCATCAATATTCAAACTTTAGCCTAACTATTTGTAGTATTTAACGTAGGGTACTTGATGCTAAGTATATGATGATGAGATTATACGGTGCACTCATTCGCCATATTGCTAAGGAGAGTCATCATTTTAAGATTTCGAAACTCGAGAATTGGCAAATGCCTTTCAATTTTTCCATCCCGTGACCGCCGAAAAATTGTTTTAGTGACACTTACTCAAGTATTTTTAGGAGTTCTTGATTTGATTGGTGTCGCCGCATTCGGTGTTCTGGGGGCTTTGGCGGTGAATGGTATTCAATCTAAGCAACCGGGTAATCGTGTAAGTAACGTCCTGGAGATGCTCAAGCTTTCTGATTTTTCTTTTCAAAGGCAAGTAGCAATCATTGGTGTCGCAGCTGCACTAATTTTGGTCTTGAGAACTGTATTTTCAGTGATTCTATTTAGACGAATACTTTTTTATATTAGTAGAAAATCTGCACAGATATCTTCTGTGCTTATTCAAAAGGTGCTGTATCAGGATTTACTAAGTCTTCAAAAAAGGGGGACTCAGGAAACATTATTCACGGTCACAAATGGAGTATCAGCAATTACTATAGGGGTTATAGGAACTCTAATAGGTATAGTTTCTGATATCGCTCTGCTTTTGATAATGAGTTTTGGATTATTTGTTGTTGATCCTACGATTGCAATTTGTACTTTCGTGCTATTTGGAATTATTGGATTTACACTGTACTTACTAATGCACAAAAGAGCGAAAAATCTTGGATATAGGAACTCTGAACTCTCTATTTCGAGTAATGAGAAAATTCTTGAAGCGCTTCAGTCCTACCGAGAAATTCACGTAAAGGGTAGGAGAAGCTTTTATGTCAAAAACATTGAGATTCAACGTTATGCGATATCGAATATATTGGCGGAGATATCTTTTATGCCAAACATTAGTAAATATGTAATAGAGACTGCAGTGATTATTGGGACACTACTCGTGACTGGAATACAGTTTATGCAGCAAGATGCCGCACACGCCGTTGCTACGCTTTCAGTATTTTTAGCCGCCGGAACTAGAATTTCACCAGCAATTCTGAGACTACAGCAAGGTGCTATTCAGATTAAGAGTGCGCTAGGAAGCGCTGATTCCACCCTCGATTTTATAGGAGAAATTGAGAGTCTTGACATTAATTCGGAAATTATGAGATCTTTCAGCATTGAACACGGTAATTTCTCGGGTGAAGTTTCACTTGAGAATATCACTTTCACTTATCCAACAAAGGATCAGCCAGCAACGAATGGAATTTCGCTATCAATTGGCCAAGGAGAATCCGTGGCATTTGTTGGGCCGTCAGGAGGAGGGAAAACCACTCTTGCAGACATAATCTTGGGTTTGATTCAACCTGATATCGGAAGAGTTAGAATTTCTGGAATGATTCCTTGTGAGGCAATTCGTAATTATCCAGGAGCGATTGCATATGTGCCACAAAACATTGCCATTATTAATGGAACCATTCTTCAAAACATATGTCTTGGGTATGAACCTGCTGAAATAGATGCTCAGGTTATATGGGATGCGCTAGCAGTGGCTCAGCTTGATGATTTTGTGAAAAATTTACCAAATGGGCTTGAAACACAAGTTGGTGATAGAGGTGCAAATATAAGTGGAGGACAAAGGCAACGTCTTGGAATCGCAAGAGCAGTACTTTCTAAACCGAGATTAATTCTCTTGGATGAGGCCACAAGTTCTCTCGATGGACAAACGGAATTCGAAATCACGGATGCTCTACATAAATTAAAAGGTCTGGTGACCGTGATTGTTATTGCTCATAGATTATCCACCGTCAGAAATGTTGACAGACTTTGTTACATTAATTCAGGTAAAATAATTTCTACTGGTTCATTTAGTGAACTTAGGCAAGCAATCCCAGATTTTGAGCGTCAAATTACATTAAGCCAAATTAATGATTAGGCAAAACCACTTTTGCTAATCTGTCTTTCAATTTAACATTTTGTTTTAACCATGCGCTTTCAAAGAAAAGAACATATAGGGGAAGTAAAATATGACGAAGTTTTATCTTAAAAACTCTCTTGTTTAATTCCAAGTCAATTTTTCTGGCTTCACTGTGACTAGGAGAGCCTAAATTAGAGCCATCAAAGACAGACGTAGATGTTGGAACGTTCAATGGGAAAACATTTTGGATAGTGTGTGTTGCATGCTTGTCATTCCCAATATTTGAAATTCGATTCTCTATTGGTAGTTTACAAAACAATTTTTTAGAATACATGTAATTCGCAAGAGGGATATCCCAAGTGTCTAAACTTCCTCTTAAGACTCGGAGCGCTCCTCCAAGCCAAAAGCCAGAAACTGGAGAGATTTTTATGAAGTCAACAAGACTTGGCCCCTTCAATATTCCGAGCCGTAGTTCACTCCATTTCATTTGCCAAGTTGCCCATCCCCAGATTAGCGGATAGTGCGTCCACTCCCCTGAAATTTGGTCTGTAAAGAATTGATTTCCAGATATCAACATTACGTCTTCAGATTCTCGGTAGTGCGAGATGTTACTTGCAAAGTATTCAAAAGTTTCTGGGCCCAACAAGAGATCGTCTTCTATAATGATTCCAAACTCTTCAATCGAGAATAGCCAATCAATCGCAGAAATGATGGATACAGCTACACCTAGATTCGTCTGTCGTTGCCAGATTTTAACTTCAATGCCATTTTTAGCAGAAAAATCCTCAAGCAGTAATCGAATCGCAGATTGTAACTCCTCATCCTTTACGGATCGTGGCCCATCGATAGCAACATATACTTTTGTGACTAAGTTGAGTGGAAGAGAAGCTAATATTGACCGTACACCCTCGACGCGAGTGAAGCTGACTATTAAACACGGCATCGCTTCGACCACTCATTATCTCCCTCGCCTAGTAATCTTAAACTCACCAAATAGTATCTCTAATAACCTAGGATTGCCCCATGGCTAGCGAAAATCAAATATTAATAACCGGAATTATTAAAGACGCAGAAACAACGCTCGCGAAAGACATGAGACGACTAAATTCGGCATTTGCTCGATTTTCAAAAGTTTCATGGTTCTTGGTCGAATCAAATAGTGATGATCGAACAAGAGAAATTCTCCTTCAGATTAAGGAATCTAACCTAGATTTCAACTTTGTATCTTTAGATCAAAACATGCTTAGCGACACCTCTAGAACAGTTGCATTGGCAGAAGCTAGAAATAGATATTTGGCTGAGGTTATACGCAATCCAAATTATAAGAAAATAGATTATGTAGTTGTATCAGACTTCAATAATTTAAATAGTTCCTTGGCTAAAACTGCGGTCGATTCTTGTTTCGAGGGTGAAATCGCTTGGGACGTTTGTTGTGCAAACCAATCTGGACCATATTATGACATTTGGGCTTTAAGGCATTCATTATGGTCCCCGAATGACTGCTGGGAGGCACATGCGTTCTTTCGAAAGCACACCTTCTTTCCAGAAGTTGCGCTTATAAAAGCCGTGAATTCTCGCATGATTCGAATTAAACAAACGTCAGAGTGGATAGAAGTTGACTCTGCTTTCGGAGGACTCGCTATTTACAAACGAAGCGCATTTATTAAAGGAGAATATGCGGGGCTCACCCCAGATCTCCGTCCAATATGTGAGCACGTACCATTTAATATTTCTTTACGATCTCAAGGAGCAAAGATATTTATTAATCCAAGGTTGATTAATTTTAGTAGAACCGATCACTCAATCAGGTCAGGAGCGATACACAGAATTATTCGAATATTGAAGTATCCATTTAAGCTAATTCGAAATATAATGAATTCTTGAAATAAGGTTCAATGAGATATCTGATTCTAAAGGATTATTAGGTGCCATTTGCTTGGGCGTTAAATCAATCGTTTCAAAATCCTTAGCCGTGGCATTCGCTTCAGTTTTCCTTAAATAAGTTAACTCCAAAACATCTGGAAATGGTGCGCCTTCGACGATAACAAACTTGCCCCAATTGTTCGCATGGACACTTATAAGTATATGATTGTTATTTACGTTATTAAGACATTTTACTAAATCTGAAAAGTACTTTTCATCTTTAATAGAGTGTAATCCGTGAAGTTCCATAGTTATCTGTTTGAAGTGTTTTAAATCCTCTGCAGGGAAGGTAGCTAGGACTTCGACCTCTGCACCCTCAATATCCAACTTCAAAATTGCATCATTAAAGGGCGAAGCAAAATCCAAAATTTCTGCTAATGTAAAGAATTCCGAACTCGAAGTAATTCCAAGTCCCTTCTTAAAAAAAGTCAAATTCGATTTGTTGAGTGCAGGTGGCTGAATTGTGTGGTCAAACATGAATACTCGTTCCACAAAACTAGAAATATCATCCTCAAAACGAGTGTTATCTCCAATGCCGAAGGATAGGCATAAATCTACAGAATCCAAATTTGCGTCAAGGATATACCCGCCATCATTTGGGTCACCAAGACGAATCTGACGAGATCCAGACAGAAAATACAAATCAAAGAAAGGTCTTATAACTTCGATTCGGTCCCTAAATTGCTTACCAAAAATTACACTGACAGCCAGAGGATATAGCTTAAGTAATAACTTCGATATTCCAGAGATTTGCAAGAAAAATTTAGCTGCTTGGCGACGCGGATTCATATGCACAAAGAAACCTTACAGGAGTGAGTTAGATTTAGCACTAAAGGGTTCAATCTGACCCGTAGGGAGGCGCCATGAATTCTATTACTCGCATAGCGCTTGGTATTGCAGATTTATTCTTTCGGCTTCGGAATAAAACTCGACGCCAGATACTAGGTAAGAAAGTTTTTTCTACAACAACTCATGCGAGCGATAGTGAAGATTTATTCTATTTAAATGTGGTGCGCCGTAGTTTAACCAATCCAAAATCCTTTAGTAATTTTCGCAGAAATTTTGACTACCGAGAGATTTTGGAGCATGTTAGCTATTCATTAGGGAACACCTATTTAGTTCTCGGTCAAGAAAGGTACCCAGACTTCTTAGATATTTTGGCAAAGTCACAAAATATTGATGAAATTGGGAACCCCGTTAAATTCAAATTCATGAATCTTGGGTTATGTAGCCCTACACGAATTCGTTACGCATACGTGGCTGCCGAGATGCGCGATATATTCAATTTCGAAACCATCCATAAAATTGCTGAGATTGGAACTGGTTATGGTGGACAAAGTGCAACCCTTCAGTATCTCAAGAAGTTTTCTACTTACACAATTTATGACTTGCCTGAGGTTGCACAATTAACGCAAAGATTTCTAAATCAAACTAATTCGACCTTTGTGTCAACGATAGGAAATTGGGAGTCGAGTGACGAAAGCCATAGTGATCTAATAATCAGTAACTACGCATTTTCTGAACTTCCACGAGACATACAGGAGGTCTATTTAAAGAACGTGATATCAAAAGCTAGTCGTGGATACATGATTATGAATAGTGGACGAACCAACCACACCGGTAGAAGTACCGGAAAGATGTCGCTAAATGAAATTTCTTCATATCTACCCCAGATGCGCATTATTGAAGAAAATCCTCTGACTTCGCCAGACAACTACATTATTGTTTGGGATTCTACAAAATTGGCCAGCGAAAGTGCTTAGCATTATTGTCCCTATTGGCAATATTCAGGGGGATATAAAGAAGTTATCACAGTGGATGCATGAGATTGACACAAATCTTGTTGAAGTAATTCTAGTTCACGACCAGCAGGACAGTAGAACAGGGCCAGCATTGGCAATGCTAATTGACGAACTCCCAAACTTAACGCTTCACTTGATAAATGGTGTTTGGAATAGTCCTGGGGCTGCAAGGAACGAGGGATTGCTAAAGGCTACGCAGGAATGGATCGCGTTTTGGGATGCAGATGATTTACCTGAGTCAAAGAATGTCTTAGATGTGATATCAAAAATAGATTTGCAAACGAATGTAGTGGTAGGTCAATACATTGTTATGAGCGCTCACAGCAATACGCAAACAAGTAAAATCAGCAGGACAAGTTGTGTAGATGATCTGATCTCAAATCCTGGGCTGTGGAGAATGGTATTTCGACGTCAAATATTTGCGAATTATCGATTTCCAAATATTAGCATGGCCGAGGATCAAGTTTACTTAGTGAATTCAAGTTTGGCCTCAAGAACAATCCACTTTTCCCCTGCCTTGTTCTACAAGTATTTTCAAGGACAACCAAATCAATTAACGGCAAACCCGATAAAGATATCTGATCTAAACACTTCACTAAGAATATTGAGTGAAACATTTGAAAAACTCAGTGGTGCAGACCTACGATTTTCTCGACTACTCTATTTGAGGCAGTTCAATACACTTCTGAAAAATACTAGAGTCTCAAAGTGGCCGGCGATGGGAACAAAATTTCGGGAGGAATACTTTGGACAACGCCAATCTAAATCCTTGGAAAAATTAAGCCAGATTCTTTCCTTTTATCGAATTTTAGTATTAGCGAAATATCGAGCAAGATGAAAAAAATCTATATTGGACTAACCGGAGGTCTAGGAAATCAACTTTTTCAATATGCTGCAGGACGCTCGTGTGTTGAAGATGGCACCTTGTACTTATTCTCTTGTTTAGGGGTTCCACGATCAAGTGAAAATAGGCCCGATATCCTTGATTTCGATTTAGGAAAAGCTGTCAAAATACTTCCATGTGACCACAGGCATATTCTTTCAAAGAAATTTTATAATCTGTTAGTTTCCTTAACGGTAGGAAAAAGAGGTTGGATTTTAAAGTTCTCTTTCACTAAACAATCAGTTACCTTCTTAGCTCGCCAAATCTTTCGTATGGAACTCGGCATAAAAGCAAAAATTCATATTTCCAAAGGGATCGGTTACTCATTTATCAAGGAAGATCGTAGAAACTTATTTCCAATCGGATATTTTCAGACTTACAAGTCATTAGTGACGGGAGAAAGGTCTCTTCAAAGTTCAGACCTGTCTCTAACAAGACACAATCCTGAAATTGATCTGTTGCAATCTGAATCTCTAGAAACCAATCCACTAATTGTGCATGTTCGACTCGGCGACTACAAATCGGAATCAAATTTTGGGATTTTAGATTCTCAGTATTATTCCTCTGCTATAGATTCCGCGATGAGTGATAAAAACATTAGGGAGATTTGGCTTTTTTCTGATGAGACTGACTTAGCAATCACGAGAATCCCCCAAAAGTATCTGCCAATAACGAAGGTTCTGGACTTAAATGACTTCAGCCCGGCAGAGGTGCTTGAAGTGATGCGTTTCGGGTACGCGTATGTCATCGCAAATTCAACCTTTAGTTGGTGGGGTGCATTTTTGGCATATAAAGAAGATGCTCGGGTGATTGCGCCTAGTCGATGGTTTAGAAACATGGATGAACCTCTAGGCTTAATCCCAGGTACTTGGGAGAGATTTCCATGCAATCTTGAGCTTGGGATAGAGTGAAGTTATGCAAACCGTATTGGTAACTGGCTCAGAAGGATTCATCGGACGCCAAACCGTGAGACATATGAAGCAACTTGGCTTCAAGGTTTTCACAACAGATTTAAAGGAATCCAGCTATTCTCAGAATCACCGTGTTGCAGATTTAAGCGACGTAAATTGCTGGGCTGGTTTTCAAGATTTATCGCCCGATCTAATTATTCACCTCGGCGCCCAGGTTGATGTACGGGATAGCTTTTTAAATCCAATGAACGATTTGATGGTAAATGCATTAGGCACTTTGAAGCTTCTTGAATATGGAATTTCAAAAGGAGTAAAAAACTTTATTTATATCAATTCTGGTGGTGCCATTTATGGCGCTGGGCAAGAATTACCCACTCAAGAGTCACAAAATGACTTTCCAATTTCACCCTACGGTGCTACAAAATTACTTGCTGAGTCTTATGTAAGGATTCTGTGCTCAAGATTTAATGTGAAATGGACATCTTTGGCACTTTCAAATTGCTATGGACCGGTAGATGAACATGGCAAAGGAGTGATTTATGAGTTCTCTAAAGCAATTGGGTCTGGGGAAACGGCGATTATTAATGGCAAAGATGTGACTAGGGATTTCATCTATGTGGGGGATGTCCTTCGTGCGATTGAGATGGCGGTGAAAAAACCAGTGAACTCAAGGGTAAATATCTCTTCAAATTCTGAGACATCCTTGGGCGAGCTCTACTCCCAAATCTGCCGATTGAAAAATGTCCCAGAAAACTGCCTCTTTAGGGATCCAGCCCCAGGTGAAGTCCTGAGAAGCCGCCTCGATAATTCACTTGCTCGGAAGCTTCTTAGCTGGGAGCCCATAACCTCAATAGAGGAAGGGCTCAAACTCAGCATATAAACCGAGCCAGAGTCCAGAATCGGCAACACGCTCAAAACCCTCAATCCCACCTTTACCCTTGCCCATCCCATAGACTGAGAACCTGATTCCGGCAGGGTTGTTTCACGCTGCCATTCGGCGAAAGCCCTGCTCGCACTTCCCCCCATATATAAGGTAAAAATAAATCCGCCAAAGGCACAACATTTGCCCCCCAGCGGTGTCTTAACTAATAGAGGGCAAGACGTTGCTCTTCTATCTACAAACTCGCGGGAGTTACTCAAATGGCACTATTAAAGTCAAAGGCAGCGAAAGC
>Ga0070374_10000160_pt1 | contig 25651 bp, 19 predicted proteins | sample LauGreSuBDMM15SN_2_FD_66374 | JGI IMG/M metagenome (GOLD analysis project Ga0070374, IMG submission 66374) | Freshwater lake microbial communities from Lake Michigan, USA - Su13.BD.MM15.SN (version 4) (version 4) | ecosystem: Environmental > Aquatic > Freshwater > Lake | place: Lake Michigan...
GTGTGCGTCATTAGTAGTGCGAAAGACCTTACTTCCGTTATCTCATAATCAGCGGGTGCGTTCCAAGATCCCGAGAAGTCCTTTGATTGATGTAAGAATGGGAATCTACTCATAGTTTATGAGTGAGAGATCACTGACATCGTAAAAAATGACTCTTTGATTTGTTGATTGACGCTTACGAAATCTTCGTCTAGAGTACAGAATGGAGAATCTTAAAACGACCTATCATGAGTTAGAAAGATAAAAAATCATGTTCCAGGGAAAAAACGGTGCGCGGCTACCTAAAGGCAAAACACAAAGAGTTGAGAACACAGATAAAATTGTAAGAAAAGCGTATTTCTTGATGATTAAATTTAAATCTAAGTTTAAGAATAAGGCACCAGATGAATTAGTTTTAATTACAGGCGCGAGTAGTACCCACCAATCCTCATTAATACAATTACTTGAATCCATTTTAATTTTTGGCGAAAACCTTAAATTATATGTTTTCGATCTTGGACTAGAAGATAATTATCGAAATAAGTTGGAGGAATTCAGAAAAGTTCTGAACCTAAATATAGTTGATTATGATTTTAAGAGTAAACCAAACTGGATGGACATATCCAATCCATCCAAAGGGGAGTGGAGTTGGAAACCTGATTGTATTAGAACTATTGTCAACTTAGAGAATGAAGGGAATCCCGAAAATTTTAATTGTTATTTGTGGCTAGATGCGGGATCTAAAGTGATTTCCAATCTGGATTTCATACACGACTATCTTCATCGTTCAGGCTTTTACTCCCCGGCCTCTTCTGGTTTGGTAAAGGAATGGACACACCCAACACAAAGTAAAATCGTTGTGGGGAATCAGAATTTTTCTGAGAAATTGAATTTGGACGGCTCGATTGTGGGCTTTTGTTCCCAGAGACAAATGCCTAGAGAGCTTTTGGAAGAGTGGTTTCAATTTTCAATGATTCAGTCAGTAATCGCACCTCCTGGATCAAGTCGCCAAAACCATAGGCAGGATCAGAGTCTACTAACTCTATTGGCTTACAAAAAGGGCATGGCTCCGCGCAAGTGGGCATTGCATATGCACAAACATTCAATCCTACGACACCAGGACATAGATTGATTTCTGACTTCGCAAAATAAGGCAGATGTTCAGTCGAAATAGTAGTTATATTTGTTAAAATACCTTGAGAAACGTGAATTAACGATCTTTGGAGATACGATTTGACGGTGACGATCAAAGATTTTCTTCGAAGCCAATTACGCCGACTTGGAATTGAGATTAAGCGAACTGGGATCCACACCCCGTCACTTATTCAATTTTTAGAACCTACGCTAGTTTTGGATGTAGGTGCAAACACAGGCCAATTTGGTAGATCAATCCGAGGGAACGGATACTCCAATCAAATTTTATAGCACTCTTAACTTCAAAACAATTTCTTTCATATGTGTTGACTTGATAGAGAACCACAAAACCAACAAAACATATTGCCCTGCATCAATTCCTTGGGAAAAACTTGTAAGAATTGTCGTAAAGTTATTATCTCTTAAGAATTGTGTCTCCATGGGAGAATCTAACTGGCACTTGTTAAGGCCCAAACCCTCCCAAAATTGTCATAGAAATATCTTTATGGCTTCCACTTTAGGCTGGATTAAACTGACTGACTAAATTAAAAAAGGAGACGAACTGGCGCGACCTTAGTTTCAGTGACGAAAAAGAACTAGTTTTATCTAACTAAAATCAGAAGCTTTGGCATGAAACGTGAGAAAAAACTCTAATTACAAAACAAAAGGTCTTAAAACAATTCTAAATTTCAAGAACCATACTAGACAAGCTCGGAGAAAATCTTTCGAACAAATCGACATGTATAACTATTCCTGTTCCCCTTTTGCTTCCAGTTTCCAAACTTGACGGTGCTGCAAGCCTAAACAATTTCGTGGACTTTGTTAAGGGCACTAAATCTTTTCCAATCACAAAATTTTCATATTTATCAAAGCCATAGCCATTATCATCTAAAATCTGAAAGTCATCAATAAGGGCAATAAATTTTCCGCCCCAACTATTCAAGATAGAAATTTCAGAATTTAAGGGTAGATGCTTGCTCCAATGCGCATCTAAATACAAGAAAAGAGTGTCAAACTCCGGACTCATTGTACGCAGGATCCCCTCCAACACCTGCTCTGATGAACCTAAATATTGTTGTATATTCAAACTTTCGTGATATAACTTAATACGTTTTTGAGTGGAATTGAAGTATTTTTGGTTCACTTCTACTGTATGGACTTTACAGTTTGATAGAGACGCAAGTGCAATCGAAGAATTTCCCATAAATGTTCCAGTTTCTATGACATTCGTGAAGGCGATTTCCCTTAAACAAGAGGCTATAAACTCGGTCCTTTTGACTTGTCCATTGAAATACTGAGCCCACCACAACTTTGGAGCGAAGTAGGAGTAAAAAAAATCTTTGACAATCACGTTGTTCTCCAATTATAGGCGTCAAAGACTATCTCACTTTTAGATTTAGGCACAAATACTGGCGATTTTCCCTATGGCATCAAGGTTTCCACGAATTACTTGACTGCTTTTCAAGATGAGTTAAACCTCTCCGTTACCCAAAAAGGCGTCTGATTTATCAGCAGCATAACACTTATTCATCGAAACTCCCCTTTCGCAATAGAATTCTTAAAAACTTGTAGTTGCCAATTAGGTATCTTTGCGCCAAACGATCTGGCTCTTTAACAAGTCGAAACAACCACTCGAAGCCTATTTTTTGAAGAAATCTTGGAGCTTCGGAAAGGTTTCCAGAGAGATAATCAAAGGCAGCTCCAACAGCCAGAAAATTCAACGGAAGTCGCATAGCGAGATCATGGGCAACAAAATCTTGCTTAGGCGTTCCTAAACCTATCCACACAATTGAAGCGCCAGAAGCTCGAATTAACTCTTCAAATATTGGAATTAAATCCTGAAAATCGTCTCTAAATTCAGGGGAATGAGAGCCAACAATCTTAATTTGGGGATTATTTCTTTTAGCAGTATAAATTAGCTTTTCTAAAACTTGATCAGAGCTTCCCAAAAAATAGTGGCGAGCATTAATTGATGATTTCTGGCTAAGGACACCTCTCATTAAATCGGCCCCCCGAATTTGCATCAACTTCGAGTTCTTTCGCCGTAAAGTGAGCGCCAATGGTTTACCATCACAAATCAAAACATCTTCCTTTAAAATTCTAAAAAGATTTGGTGATTCATCAGCAATGGCTAAAGTATAAGAATTAACTAGATGGTAAGCCACTCCAATTTCTGGAGTCTCGTCGTTTATTCTAGAAATCAATTCAGAAACACTAATCGTTGAGAATTTAAGGCCAAAAAAAGTGACTAAGCTGCTCATTTAGATAATGACTCTTCCAAGAAATTACTCATGGAATATTTCTAATTTTACTTTGGGCTAATGCAGATTTAACCCCTTGATGGAAATTCTGAGCCATAATTTCAATAGAATACGATTTTGAATCTTCTGTACACTTTCTCCTCAAGGCGGCCAATCGATCTCCGTCCCTTAATAAGCCGATTACAGCACTTGCGTAATCCTTTATAGTATCGTTGCAAATTATTGAATTCTCATTGGGAACTAAGTACTCAATCTCTGGAGCGTGCCATGGCCAAGAGGTTGTAATGATAGGGAGCCCAAGGGTGAAGGAATCAACTGCTATCAAACCAACTCGACCAGGCATCAAAATAATTTTGGCAAATTTAGAGACTAATGCTTGAGTTTCAAGATCCGCTCTTCCGCAATATTTGATAAAAGAATACTTTTCTCGAGCAGCCAATACTTTCGCCAATTCTGGACCATCCCCGAATATAAGAAGTTCAAAATCTGGAAGTTGGTGATGAACCTCGACTGAGGAAGAAATCAAAAAATCAATCCGTTTACTCGGATCAAGCGCACCAATAAAAACCCCTACTGGACCAACCCCAATGTTATTTTCAGTCTTAAATTTAGCAACTGTTTCGGATTTGACTGAATTCATCAAATGTTTTAGGTATTTCGTATCGGTACTGTTACGAACCACAGTAGCTTTTTGTGGTTTTAATCCTTTATTTATGACGGATTCCACGCCATTCTGCGTGTATCCAAAAAACCAGTCGGCCCTATTCACCAGTATCGTTTTAAGCCATTCTTCAAAATTTGTCTTTGGTTTTGTGTATGTCTTGCCATGTCCCCATAGTGCTAGTCGAGCTGGGCGATGCCATAGTACCCACTTATAAACCACAAAATTTCTAATTGCGTGCTCGGCAATAATGAGGTCTGGTTTTTTCCAGCCTTGATCGAGTTTGTGGAACAGAATTGATCTTGATTTGAATTTTACTTCTCGTGTTCTAATTGGGGTAAAGAAATCATCCGCCGAAGAAGCATCAGATCGCCCGGTAGCGTCAAATGCAGGCTTCCCACTATAAATTTCGTAACAGATATTATCTTTACTTCCAAGTTGAATCAATCTTCGAAAGAATTGCTCTCTATATAGTGGCATCCAAGGGGCAAGAATTCGAACCCGTTTTTCCTCCATCTTATGGCCCCCTTAATTCAATCTAAGAGGTTTTGTCCAACCACGCAAAAATCTGAATAAACCATCTTCAGGCAGAGTGTTTGAAAAGGCTGAAGCAGGTAACGGATTAGACGTAAATAGGGTGCACATCGGGGAGATATTTTTGAGAACACGAAGAGCTTTTTTCAAAAATATTTTTGATTGCTTGGGTTTCATACCTTTAGTTGTAACCTTCCCTAACTTGAACCAACATCTTCAAAGTATACCGAGGCGGACTTGAAGACCCTGACAATTCTCTATCTGAAAGCAGGCAAAATTAGCAACATGATCAGTCCAGGGGGGGATCTGACGCATCCCCCTGGACTGAAAAGTTAGTGTGCCTAGTAACTACTTTTGCTGGTGTATTTATCATTTAACGATAATCTACCGGTTGGAGTAGATGGCATCGAGATATGCATCAGCCACTGACAAAGCTAGAGCACATGTGTTTTGAAATTGGAGGTTTATTTCCGTGTCAGAAAAAGTGAAGAAGTCACCTGATGTTTTCCAGCGCCTTTCAGCTGTCGTTAGCAAATTCAAAAAGAATTCAAGAATTTTAGAAATTTGGGAAATTGGAAGCAGGGATGGGTACGACTCATTAGCCTTGTTAGAGGCCTTCCCACTCTCTAGAGTTACAGCTTTTGAACCTAATCCAGAGACAATCGGGTTAGTCGAAAAGGCGGCCATAGGGACTGCAGGGAGAATGAAAGTACTTAACATCGCTTTATCTGATGTTGATTCACAGGTGGTGTTTTATAAAATTGACACCACACGTACAATTACTGATTGGACTGATGGAAACCCGGGCGCATCTTCAATGTTTATTGCCAATCCAGACTACAAAGCTGAGAAGTATTTCCAAACCGAAATCGCAGTTACATCAAGAACAGGCGCCTCCCTAATCGAAACCGAAGGATTCCCCTCACCAAATTTAGTTTGGATGGATGTACAAGGTGCCGAAGAGTTAGTATTAACTGGTTTAGGCGAACACTTATCAAAGATAGATTTTCTGTACGCAGAATTGTCCTTGAAAAGACTTTATCTGGAACAACCATTAGCCTCGGACATAGTCAAGTATCTTTCTAAAGATTTTTACTGGAACTCAAATTTAACGTATGGGAATTGGCAGTTTGATGGATTTTTCGTCAACAAAAAATATAGATCATTGAGTGTGATGTTAAGAGATAAATGGCTTAAATTCTCCCTTAAAAATGATCTTGGAATTGGAATAGAATATTCGTTTGTAGATTTTTTCTTCAAAGTCACTGAGAAGCTTACAAGGTTAGTATCTCTCAAATTTTTTTATCTTTTTAGAAGAAATGAAAGTAAAATTGTGGGCACTTTTTTGGCATCGACTTTGATTGATATCTTAAAGTTCTTAAAAATTCAAAATATCCCAGTCGTACTACGTCAAAGTATTAGCATGTTACAACCCAGCGATCCCCTAAAAGAAGGAAATTTGCCTACAATCGACGTTGCAATTCCGTGCCACCCAAAAGATTTTGCTAACTTGCCAGCAGTAATTGAGGGGGTTCGGAGAAACGTACGTAACCCAATTGATACAATACGCCTTATCACGCCTGATGATTTTGTAAGTCAACTTCAATTAAAATTTGCGGACTGCTATGTCCTATCTGATGAAAATGTCTTGGGACCTAGTCTGACGAAAGAAATTTCAGAACTTGTTCCCGAAAATCGAAAGGGTTGGATTTCTCAACAAGTGATAAAGTTTAAAACTGTACTCTTAAGTGATTGCGTAGCCACTCTGATCATTGATTCAGACACAATATTACTAACCCCAAAAGTTTGGATTAATTCTGAAGACAGGCAAATTCTTTGTTTGAGTCATGAAATTCATACCCCGTATAAAGAACATCAGAGAAAAGTGTTTGGAGAGTGTAATAAATATTTAAGTTTCGTTACACATCATCAGCTTATGAAACGTAGCGCTGTGACAGATATTTTTGGAGAGGATGGCAATGGATTGTTAGAGTGGCTACAGTTAGCCGACTATTCACAAGCCTCTTCGGTTTCAGAGTACGATACTTATGGTGAGTATATGGTAAGAACCAAGCCAAACGAAGTGTGTTTCTCTAAATGGAATAATTTGGCCATAAAGCTAGAGAATTCTTCCCTAGAGTATGAAAAAGTCCTCCATAAGTTTTCGAGCTATTGTTCAATTTCAATTCACTCTCACATGGAAAAGTAGATTTGTTCTTAAAGAATTAATATTCGTAATTCGACGGGGATAGTCTCGAGCTAAGAAGAAATTACTATAATCGTCGACATGTGTTTTGATTAGTACATGAAAATCGACCTATATTTTTGCTTCAAATAGCTGGAGCCTTTAACATGAAATTTGAATTGTTGTTTAAAGTCCTAACAACCTTGCTTGTTTGTCAAATTGCGGCACCATTTTACGCACATCCTCAAAAGATCCAAGGGCGATCACCCGCCCTTTCTCAAGATAAATGAGATTATCCACCTCACGCACTGTTGCTAACCTATGGGCAATTGAAACAAACGTCATTTTTTGAGAGAAGGACTTAATCACACCCAATACAGCTTCTTCAGTTTCTGCATCAAGCGCACTTGTAGCTTCATCTAGAACAAGTAACTCCGGTTCTCCATAGAGTGCTCGAGCTAGTCCAACGCGTTGCCTTTGCCCCCCACTTAGTTTGACTCCCCGTTCTCCAATCTGGGCCATTAATCCTTCTGGATTACTTTGGAAAAATTCAGCAAGTCGACAGTGTTCTAATACTTCCCATACTTTGTTATCGTCAATATCTGAAATATCTCTACCTATGGCTATATTTTCACGAATAGTACTGTTAAATAGCGACACCATTTGTGGCACATATCCAACTTTTCCCGGCCATAGTTTCATGGCATCGCGCGGAGCGACGCCACCTAGAAGAATTTTACCCTTCTGGGGGTTCATTACTCCTAACATCAAGTCTGCAAGTGTTGATTTGCCTGAACCCGTACTTCCAACTATCGCCAAGGAGCTACCAGCAGGAATTTCAAGATTAACGTTCGCCAACGTAGGATTTTTTCTCCCTGGGTATGTGAAATAAACCGAAGTGAGTGAAATGCTTCCATTAAAAACATTTGGACTAGTACTGCTTTGATAGTTAGAAAAACTTGCATCGGAAACTATATTCTGCACCTTGTCTTCATCTTCAAGGTCTCGAATGAATTGAAAATAGTATTCCGCGGCTCCAATATTGTTCTGCAATAAACTATACGAACCTTGAATCCGAAGAATTGATGGAAGAATTCGTGAGCCAGCAGCTAGAAATACAGCCAAGGTGGCAAAAGCGGTTATGGAATCATGCTTTACAAATTGGTAACCAGCCAATAAACCCGCCCCTACCATCAGTGCAGACTCCATAACATACTTTGGGATTAGCGCAACCCACTGCGTGTCTGATAGTGATTTGATGCCACGCAGCCTTATCTTCAAGAATTTTTCAATCGTAAATGCGGATCTATCCGCAATATAAATTTCTCGAAATGAAGATATTGTTTCCTGAATTACCGAAGTGAGTTGAATCTCACTTAATGACCTTTCACGGCCAGCTAAAATTCCAACCTTACTTAAACTCTTTTGAAGAGTAAAAATCAATAAACCAAAAAAGGAAAAAGAAAAAAGAGTTAACCAAGGGTCAACCAAAAACAACCCCATTCCAAGGATTAAGAGCAAACCAATTTCTGCAGTCATAAGGCAAGCCGATCCCAGGATTACCATTATTGCAGCCGATACACCTCCATTAAGGCCGGCAACTACTTCTTGACTTGAGCGCTTTTGGATAAATAATATCGACTGGCTAAAAATCCGCTGAAATAAGTCTTGTGAAATTTCTGCAACACGTGCAGATAAAAAATGCAGCAGGCGACGTGAAAAATACAATGATGCAATACTTTTCAGAACAAAAAGTGAAACCACCAAGAATGCCAATGTGACGATTAGGTCTGATTTGTCGTTAAAATGAACTTCAAGACTATTCAAGAGTTTGAAAAAAACGCCATTGCTGCGCAAACCATCTTTATCGGTTGTAATTGCTATAGATAAAACACCTATCCCCGCTACAGCAACCAAATCCAAGAGAGAGGTCACGAATTGAATCACGCTCAAGAGAAAATAACTTCGTCGATGGTAATTTGACAGACTCTTAAGAGACTTGCGTATTGTGCCGTAGGTAGTCACTAATTAGGTCTCACTCACTTGTCCTGAAGAGTATCTGGGGAACGGCAGAATTCAACCACATGTATAGTTTTACGCTCATTAGGTTATCCTAAAAAAAAAAGAAGGAGTATTGTCCCCAACAAAGCTTGACGAATTCTAATTGTGGGCCCCTACCTCTAGTTTAAAAGTGTCTGAATCAATTGTAGAGTCCGAGGATATAGGAAAAAAGACTAGAATCCCAGAAACATCCACTGTGTTCCGAATTATGCTAATTTTGTGGTTCTGTGCCCTCGAACAATTAGGCTAAGTAAAGGATCTGGGGAAGATGCAAATAATATCCCAACTAATGCCAATTGCACTTTTGGTTATACCCACGACATTGATTGTGATCACAATAAAAAAATACCCAAATCTTTTTCTCTCAATAATTATGTTCTATGTTTCGATTACATCAAGCGTGTTATTTGATCCAGGAGTCAATGGATTCAATTTCGGAATCAATTTATTTGGTTTTAGTGTTTACCCAATGGATCTTTTTAGCGTTCTTTCACTATCTGTAGTCTTAACTCAGAAACCTTTACTCGTTCAAACATCAAAGCAGAAAGAAAAATTAAGATCACTCTCAAAGTACCTGTTGGTAGCTACCCTTTTTGGCATCTTCTTTTGGGTTTTGAATTTTGGCCTGGCAACTGGTTATAACTTTTGGAGACCACTTTTTTGGCCCTTCTCAATTTTCGTTTATGTGAACTCTCTGAAGAAGTCTTGGACTGTAGAGGACCTAAGAAAAGTCATTATACCTCCAGCAATCATGCTGAGCGTTCTAGTTTTGTATAGATTTGCAACATATGGAATCGGAACTTCTACATTTATCGATCCAAATTCTGGAGTTAAATTCTCGCGTGCCGCCAATTCAGAAGGTGGTTTACTTCTTCTAATTGCATTTTGGATAATTGCACTTACAATAGAAAAAAAAGGAATCAGACACTTAATTGTTCTATTCGTTTTCATTTTTGAATTACTACTTCTGCAACAGAGAACCGTGTGGATGTGCGCAATTTTTAGCTTAATCATGTATGTCTCTTTCAAATCTGGAAACCTAAAAATGGGCGGCCGCGCCACAAAGTTCCTTGGTGTTCTTTTCTTAGGACTCATTCTAGTTTGGATAGCAGTTCAATCCATAACGCTTAGAGAGGCTGCCACAAGTGCAGAAACTTTTTCTTGGCGAGTTAACCGTTGGGTATTGAGCGTGAGTATTGATCGGTCTCTCAGTGAGTGGTTTCTAGGAGCGACATTTGGCCCTACACCAGTTGCAAGGCCAGGCTTGTTCGAAGTTTTTTCTCATAGCACCTATATCGATCTTATTGAAAAACTTGGTTTTTTTGGATTGGGCATACTTATTTGTTTGTTATGGCTGACATTCAAAGGATTTACAAAAAGTACTGAGATGATTAGAAAAAGTAGCTATATAATTGCCGCAATGTCAATAATTTTTGGGATCACATATTGGATTCCTGTAGGAGCATTAATTTGTTTGGGAATATTGAGAAGTTTAGACATTTCTAATTCTATTGATTCTACGCAGGCAATACGGAGCAAAGGCCAAGGGAGTTTAGGCAAATGAAAATTCTGAAAGCTGCAGTAAAATCAATTTTAAGTAAATTAGGATTTACTATTATCAAAAATCCCAAATGGGGATCTATCTATGATTACCTAAAAACTGACTTGATATTGGACGTTGGGGCCAACACTGGGCAGTATGCAATCAAAACTTTCAAGTCAGGATATAAAGGCAGAGTTATTTCCTTTGAGCCACTTCTCGTCGCTCACTCTGAATTATTGAAGAATAGTGAATCAAACTCAAAGTGGGAAATCTATAGTAGATCTGCGTTAGGAGATATTGATGGTGGTGCTGAATTAAACGTGTCAAATAATTCCTACAGTTCTTCGTTGTTGTTAATGAAAGAAAGTCATTGGCTGGCTGCACCAGATTCAAAAACTGTAGGTCATGAACAAGTTGAGATACACAGGTTAGATACTATATTCAAAACCCTAAAAGGTAATTCGGTATCAATATTTCTAAAAATAGATGCCCAAGGTTTTGAAAGAAATATTCTTCTGGGTGGAATCATGTCATTAACTGAAATACACGGGTTGAAAGTTGAGCTTTCTCTTGAATTACTTTATGAAGAGCAACCACTCTATAATGAGATGATAGAATTTTTGGACAGCCATGGATTTGCATTGTGGGATATCGAACCAGTCTTTCGAGATCAAGCTACCGGAAGACTGTTACAATTTGATGGAGTTTTTATCAGAAAAAGAGAATCCTAAATGCATGCGTCTGGCAAAGTAGACGACAGAATTTTTTCGTAAGCATGAAAATCCTAATATTAACGAATTCGCCTTCGCCGCAATATCATGCAGGGCAACTAAACGGATTTGAGTTGCTTGTAGATTCTCGAGAGATTGAATCTGTAGATTCAGTTTCACATGTTGAAAATTATGATAAATCTAGTTCATTTAATCGCGTGCTCTCGGCCTTGAAGCACATCAAATTTGATGTCGTAATGATTTGGACTCCTAAGTATTTCCCATCAAATCGAAGTCAATTTGATCAGCTTTTATCCATAATTGGCAAACGGCCCATTTTGTATTATGAGGGCGATGCTTGGGGTCATTCTCTTAGCAAGAAACCAGTTTCGCTGCAGATGAAGTGGTGGCTTGAGGTATCAGATCGAATTTTTACAACTACCTCACTTTCGAAAAATAGTAACCTAGGTAAGTATTCCTCAAAAAAAATCACTTTTATGCCAAACACTTATTGTCATTTCTATTTCAGCGAATGCGAGAAATTTCTACCTCCAAAATACTATAAGAATGAGATTTGCTTAATTGGGAACAATACTTCTCGATTACCCATGATTTCTGGACTTCCAGGTTCAAGCCGACGCTTGGAGTTGGCTGCTCGATTAAAAATTTCTTCCAACTTAGATTCACAAATTTTCGGTTCTGGTTGGCCTTTTGGTTGGTCCAAAGGTCCCATTGAATATGGTGATCAAGGGGATACTATTCGGTCGCACAGAATTTCTATAAACTGGGATCATTACCCAAACCATGTTGATTACAGCAGTGATCGACTACCTATTTCTTTGATTGCCGGTCGCCCACACATTACGACTAGGCATCCGGGGATGTCTTGGGTTCCTGGAGAGGAGATTGGTTTATTTCAAGTTGGTTCCCCCAGAGAAGGTATTGAAAAGGTACAGGAATTACTTCAGCTCGATCCGGAGATAACGTGGGATATGGGCTTAGAAGCATTCAAGTGGTCACGCTTCAGGATGAGTCACAGAGCGGCTGCTCGGTTCATAATTTCAAGTTTTGATGATTCTGTAAAAAAAATTGCTCAATTACCTTGGGCGAATCTCTACTAATTAGAATTGAAGATTACCGAGCCAATTAGTCGAAAGTTTCAGTTAAGAGTTTATTCCAATTTGTTGGCAAGATTAAGTCATCTTTGAGAGTTAATCCGTCAAACCATGGAGAGGGAGCGATAACTTTTGCATTAGAGATTGCAGCAGCCCACCAAGAGAAACTGCTTCTAGATAATACAAGATTTGAAGATAAAGCAAGGCTTTCGAAATTTTGGAGGGTGTCTCTTGATTTCTCTATTGGCCATTCGGTTTTTCTAAAAACGTTTTGATAGTACCACTCAACATCATCTGTAATAACCTGGACAGACTGAACATTATTTTTAGACATCAGGAGATCAAGAGCGGCAACATACCAATCTAAACTTAAATCCAAATTCAATCTAACAAAATCACCTTTACGAATATGAATTCGAGTTATGAATTCAGGTTCAATTACATTTAAATCAAAGTAATCACGAAGTTCCTTAATCAATATTCCAGTGTGTTCAAGTGACTGAAAATATCCAATTAACCACCGACTCGAATCTATTTCTTGTAGATTACTTTTTAAACTTTCGCTTTCAACTAAAACACTACGAGGCGACAGAAATATTCTTCTGCCTCGTCGCCTGAGTGAGTTCAACGCTTGAAATGAAAACTGCTGTTTAAACACAAGCCTATCAACCACATAACTCCTCAAAAAATTAATCCGCAAAATATCACTATCTATTGAATTTTTAGGGGCATCAAAATAAACATCAGCGCCGAGGTTCTCTAACATTTTTGCGGCACTAATTTGAAATAACTGGTTACCAAACCTACCCTGTAAGTCGATAACGAATGTAAGTGGTTTCATAGAAATGTGCCTCCCAACACGACAACTGAAAGCGCAAAGATCACCCAAGATTCCAGTGTAATATAAGGATATGAACGTGTGCGTTGTTATTCCTTGGAGATCGCAAAAATCTAGAATTCCTGCTATGAAAGCGACTGTAGCATTTTATCAAGAGGCCCTTCAAGGGCTGAATTTCTCAATAATCCTATCGGATTCCGTAGGTAGCTTTAACGTTGCCCAAGCGAGGAACTCAGGTGTAATAAATGCGATGCAACAAGGTGCAGATGTATTGATTATTGGTGATGCGGATACTATTCCCGAAAAGAATACTCTATTAGCAAGCATAGATTTAGCTTATAGTGGGGTTGAGTGCGTCCTTCCTTTTACCGAATACAAATCGCTAAGTAAAGCTGGGACATTGGTGTACCTTTATTTTAATAAAACTTTAGGAAAAAGATTTTGTAAAGTGATTAAAGGTGCCATTGGTTCTATTTATGTGATTAAACCCACCTTGTGGCTTGCTTCCGGAGGCCAAGATTCCAGATTTCGAGGTTGGGGTGGAGAAGATGTAGCATTTAATCACGCTTACAAAATATTGTTTAAAAAAGATTTTGCACGTATAGATGGAGCTGTAATTGCTTTACAGCACAGAGCTAAAAGATTCATATCTGAAGAGAATAAAACAATGTTAGAAGAATATTTCAGAATCAATAATGCAAGTGAAATGCAAAATTTTCTGAAAGACATATAAGACCATTTTAATTATTACTCGTACCATTCTTCCTGCAAGTGATTTATAAATCGCTCGAAAAGAGTAACAAAATCTTTGAAATCTCAATGTTTATAAATTGCAAGAGTTTCTCAGAATTCTGTTAATGTTTTTTCATAACTAGTATTAAACCACCTCATCGCTGGGAAAAGAGAGATAGCCACTCTTTTTGGTAAGTTGGCGACTATTCGGGATTAGCGACATTCAAGCGTTCTATGGATGTCTTATGCACTGCTAAGTTGAATGCAATTAGCGAAAGCCTTGATTGTATTTCGAGAATTACAGGTTTTGTCGATGGTGTCAGTTGTTTCACTACTTGAAAACAAGAACATCAGGAATATCACTAACTGGATTCGGCTTTTGAGTTTAAACTTACATATGGGTTTGAATGGAGAATAGAACCTGACATTTGAATAGCAACAAATAGAGTATAACTAGTGAAAGACTGGTCAGTAGATGGATTAGCTGAGTTCTAAAACAACATACAACTACTTAAAGAAAACATTCATGCTGGCCTCTCCGAACTTTCATGCAGGTATCTCTGAATACTTCGGTGGATTGCTGTGGGGATCAATCCTTGGACTTGGATCGAAAGATTGTTCTTATAAATGGAGCAACCAAATAAATAGGCCAGAAGTGATCACCATGTCGTCTTAGGTATCTGATCTGGCTTTTAATTGGAGAGGATTTTGTGCTAACTAATGCTCTCAATTCTTGAATTAAGTTGTTGTATATAGCAGGATCACTTTTGTCACAATCACCTATAAAACCTGGCACTACTCCAAGTTTTATACCAACTGATCGAGCTCTTAGTCCAAAGTCAATATCGGCATATGCATGCGCATATTCTCCATCGATTGAACCGATTTTCCTAGAAACGGTGATAGGGATTAACACTAAATTCCCATTAAATGTATCAACGGGCAATAATTCGTCTTGGGCAAGGACATTTTTAAAATGAAAAGGATGTCTATCGTACTTTTTGTAACCCCCATAAGTTAAATTGTCGCTAGAGCTAGACTTAAATTGACCAATCAGAATTGAATCTGGGTTAAGTGCTAATTGAAAATCAATTTTCCTAAGGGAATCTATATCTAACTTGGTATCATCGTTAAGCCACATAATCGCGTCATGGGGTTCCTTGATTGCCATTTCCGCTTGATACATCGAATGTGCCCAGTACCAATTTCCATCACCTTTAATGATTTGAATCGTTGGATCAAATTGCTCCACTGCGTCGCCCGTACCATCCGTGCTTCCGTCGTCGACTAGATATATCTTCAGATTCCAATTGCTCGGCTTTGCGGCATAAAGAGATTCAAGGCAATGGATCGTTGTTTTTTTCCTGTTGTGACAGGCCAGTAAAACGGCTACGTGAAGGTGAGATCGCATGTTTCTGTTCTATTGGATAGAGAAGTCAAGGGTTGGCCTTACAAAATTAATACTCGAAAGATATGTTAAGTCAATTCTGCAAATCATGTTCAACCATCAATCGTGCCATTTCTGGGACAAAGGTCTTCGGTTGCCAGCCTAAAATAGACTTTGCTTTCGAATAATCACCAATTAGTGAATCAACCTCAGTCGGCCGAATATATCGCGCATCAAATTTCACGTATTTTTCCCAATCCAGATTTACTACGTCAAAGGAAAACTTAAGAAAATCACGCACGGAGTATCCTGTATTGGTCGCAAGAACATAGTCATCTGGGGTGTGGTGCTGAAGCATTCGCCACATTCCCTCGGCGTATTCAGGAGCGTATCCCCAGTCACGGATTGCATCTAGGTTTCCAAGGACAAGCTCTTTTTGCTTTCCTTGAGCGATCCCGGCTGCACCTAAAGCAATTTTTTTGGTCACAAATGTTTCACCACGTCGCTCCGATTCGTGGTTAAAAAGGATTCCATTACAAGCAAAGAGTCCGTAGGCCTCGCGATAGTTCTTGGTCATCCAGAATGCGAAAACTTTTGCAGCTCCATATGGTGAGCGAGGATAGAAAGGCGTTTCCTCATTCTGCGGAGGAGGTGTAGCTCCAAACATTTCTGAAGAAGAGGCCTGATAAAACTTTGAATTGACCTCAGTAATACGAATTGCCTCGAGCAAACGAGTGGTCCCTAATCCCACGGTGTTTCCTGTGTAGTCAGGTTCATCGAAAGAAACCCGAACGTGAGACTGAGCAGCCAGGTTATAAACCTCATCAGGCGCAAGCTTTGCAATCAATGTGACAAGACGCGAACCATCTGTCATGTCGCCATAGTGCAAAAAGAGCTTGTGGTTATAAATCTCAGGATCTTCGATCAGGTGATCGATGCGTTGAGTATTAAAGTTTGAAGCACGACGAATGATTCCATGGACTTCATACCCTTTCCCCAGCAACAACTCTGATAAGTAAGAGCCATCCTGACCGGTGATACCTGTGATGAGAGCTTTCTTCACGAATGGCGACTCCTTAACGATGAATGTGGGTTTCATAACCCAACCTCTAACCGTGCCTTAGGATACAGGCATGAACTCCAGCAGTACCAATTTTTTTCTCAATCCTGACTTGAAGGTATATATCTCAGGTCATAAAGGACTAGTCGGTTCTGCAATTTGGAGAAATTTGGCGGCCGAAGGTCACACCAATGTCATGGGATGGTCATCATCTGAGTTAGATCTACGCGATTCAAACCTGACTATGGAAGCAATCAAGAGGGAAAAGCCAGATGTAATCATTATGGCAGCTGCCAGGGTAGGTGGGATTGTTGCAAACTCCACCCACCCTGTTGAGTTTCTGAATGACAATATTCGAATTCAAACCAATATTTTTGAAGCAGCACATGCTGCAAAGGTTCCACAGTTGTTGTTTCTAGGATCGTCATGCATCTATCCAAAGTTTGCAGATCAACCGATTAAAGAGAGCTCGCTTCTGACTGGGCAATTAGAGGAAAGTAATAATGCCTATGCGATCGCAAAGATTGCTGGGGTATTACAGGTGCAGTCATACCGGAAGCAGTATGGGCATCGCTGGATAAGTGCGATGCCAACAAATCTCTACGGCCCTTTTGACAACTTTGATTTAACATCAAGCCATGTTCTGCCAGCGTTAATCAGAAAGTTTCATGAGGCGAAAGTTGCAGGTTCACTCTCTGTGACATTGTGGGGATCTGGGACCCCGCTTCGTGAGTTCCTACATACCGACGATTTAGCTCGGGGTGTTGTGCATCTATTGAATCATTATGACGATGGCGATCCAGTAAACATCGGTTGGGGTAAAGACTTGTCTATAAAAGAGTTAGCCCTTTTGATTGCAGGTGTAGTTGGGTATGAAGGATCTATTCAATGGGATACGAGCAAACCCGATGGGACCCCGCGCAAGCTGTTAGATATTTCTAAGATTCAATCCTTGGGATGGCAACCACAGATAGCGCTTCGAGACGGTATTGCATCGACTTATGAGTGGTATTTAGATAATTAACAATTAATCGACCCTCAACCGTCCAGAACACAATATCTGACCATCCAAAACCCAATTTTGATTTGATCTAAGTAGTATACTGTTAAAGAATACAAGTCGAAAGTTAAGCTTCTGGGCATTAATTCGGGGGGGGCAAGGGCTTGTGCGGGATTTTTGGGACATTTAATCAATCGGGGCTGACCGAGTTAGAAAAGAAGCGTTTCGAAAATTTTTATAACTTACAAAAACATCGCGGCCCAGATGGCTTTGGTCAGTACGAGGATCAAAATATTCTTGTTGGAATGGTGCGCCTTAGCATAATTGATGTTGAACACGGGTGGCAACCTCTCTGGAATGAGAAAAAAGACATAGGTGTAGTTGCAAATGGTGAAATTTATAATTATCTTGAACTAAGAAAAGAACTTGAATTAAAGAAATATACCTTTACAACCCAAAGTGATATAGAAATAATTGTTCATCTTTATGAAGAGTACGGCATGGATTTTGTTACGCATTTACGAGGAATGTTTGCTTTTGCATTGGTGGACAAGAAAAAAGACCTGTTAATTCTTGGTCGTGATCGAATGGGAGAGAAGCCCTTATTCGTAGCTGAAACTGCTATGGGCTTTAGTTTCTCAAGTGAACTAAGGACGTTGGTTCAAGCAGGAATCTCTCCACTGGATTTTGATCTGAAAGTCCTTCCCAATTACTTTTTATACGGGTTCGTCCCTGAGCCTTTAACTATCATTAAAGGAATTAGGAAAGTTGCAGCTGGAACGCTGGAGACCTTCTCTCTCTCGGACAATGTGAGGAGTGTTCACACTTACTGGACCATGTCATCAACTGAGAAAAATCTCGCTTCCGATCCAGCCGAAGAGTTGAGGGAACTACTTGATGAGGTAGGAGAACTAATTGTTCAATCAGATGTTCCTATAGGAATTGCACTTTCAGGCGGTTTAGATAGTTCTATAGTTGCAGTGTTGGCTAAAAGATATTGTCAGGATCTGCACTCCTTCACAGTTGGATACAAAGGAATTCACTCAGTTGATGAATCTGATGATGCGGTGGAGTTTGCTAAGTCGCTCGGAATAACGCCACATGTTGTCAAGTTAGATGCCAACGATATTGCAAGTCGCTTTGGCGAAATGTGCTTGTTAAGGGATGAGCCAATTGCCGACATTGCTGGTCCAAGTTATCTTGCAGTAGCCGAACTTGCCCAATTGGAAGGAGTTAAAGTCTTGTTGAGTGGGCAAGGAGCAGACGAACTTTTTTGGGGATATCCATGGGTTAGAGATATTGAGCGCAGTCATAATCGACGCGCACAAACCTTATCGGGATCTTTTCGAATTAGTGACTACATTCGATTTAGTCCTCTTCCGGAAAGCAAAGGAGCATTGCTCGATTGGCTGAAAGGTTTTGGAGGACTCAAAGAAAATCTCTTGCAACTAAAGGAAAATATTGAAGCGAGAAAGATGCTCAGCACTGGGATTTTGGTGTACGAACGGCGTCCACGCGCAAGAGAGATCCAAAAAATCTCCAGAATTTTACAAACCTCACCCGCATATTTTGTTCCGTCCCATGATCAAAATCCGATTAAGAAAGATGGCTCATCAGATCAGGTCATAAGAGTCCTTGCCCAGACGTATTTACGTTCAAATGGGTTAGCTCAGATGGATAGGTTGTCGATGGCCGCATCTGTCGAGACTCGAACACCATTGATCGATCATAAAATTGTTGAGTTAGCCGTTCGCGAAAACTCAAAATCAAACAGTTCTCATTTGCGACCTAAGTCATTATTAATTGCAGCAGTCAAAGGTCTTGTTCCATCTAAAATTATAGATCGCCCCAAAAAGGGTTTCACGCCTCCTGTAAAGGATTGGTATAAAGCAATCTATTTATTTCACAAAGAAGAGTTTGCAAAACCGAGAATTGTTGATCTTGGATTGGTAACAGACAAGGCGACGGCGATTTTAAGCAGGCCTATTAGCCGAATAGGAAGACCGAGTCTTCTATGGCTTGAACTTGCAGTTCTTGAACTTTGGATCCGTGGGTTAGAGCGAAGTAAATAGAACAGATTTAGACCTACACAAGATTCTAATGATTTGTGATTGCCCAGATTATTGGCTTCGAAGGACAGATTCAATGGGATAGTTCAAAGCTAGATGGAACTCCGCGTAAATTGCTGGATACGACCAAGATTAACTCTCTTGGATGGGAGCCTTCTATCTCTTTGCGAGATGGGATCGAGTCAACATATCGTTGGTATATAGAAAGCCTTTAAAGCAAATTACCTGTAATCAAGTATCTCCTCAATAAAATATGAGATTTCGTTTAAAATCTCAGATCTAGAATCCTCAAAATGATTAAAAAGCAAACGCCCAACTTCTTTTTCAGTAGTCAAAAGCTCTCTAAAGTGTGAGTACCGTTCAAATTCACCACACTCTAATTCAGATTCAAGATATTCAGCCAGATAGTGTCGAACTTCATGGCTAACAGAATCTGACATGTATGAAAGCAAATGAAACCAGAACTTTACTTCTTTGTCTTCGTCATAATCTATTTCAATTTCCATTAGTAACTCCTGAGTAAAAAACATTAAATGTTGATGTAATTATAGGACATCGATTTTCAACCGAGGTTGAAAATATTTTCATGAGAAAAATCGTTTATGAAGAGTGACGAAGAAACAATTAAACAGTAGTTGTAAATTCTTTTCGCTTCGTTACTTGATTCGAAGTTATAAAACTAAGTCCTATAGAGCCACATTTAACTCCCAAGAGAGTTTCAACAGTTACTATTTTAATTTCAAGAGTTTGCCTTGAGATATTCACTCAGAGCGCATGAGTAGTCGAGATCGTCAATTCATTCCTTACTAATCACCAATTAGTCCGCATCTCTGAAAGACTAAAGATTAGATTTAATCTAGTCACTTGAGAGACTGGGTCTACGGTGAGGGTCCAACGTTTGGCCGTTGCGGAATCAAATACCTGAGAGCCATAGCCCGCTCTATTGGTTTTTAGACCAGATCCGTTATCGGTGACCACACCAAGAATGTTGGGTCCAACTTGAACAATATCGACATCGATTCTTGTAGCCGATCCATGTCGAACTGAGTTAGTTATTGCCTCCCCAATGCACTCGGCAATGTCTAACACGCATGGGTCGGTGAGTTCCTGCAGAGAAGGTGCTATCGAGACACTGATCTCAACAATTCCAGCCCAAAGATCACTTCTTTTTCGAATCTCCAAGGACAAGGAGGACTCTGTTGCTTTATCTAGGTCGCTATCTAAATCAGCAATCAGCTCACGAATTGAATCAATTGATCGCTTAATGGAGACCTGGTCATCATTTTTTTGAGCAATTTCAAGCATCAAGACTGAGGCTTGCAGGCGCGCCTGCAAATTTCCGTGAATATGTTGCGCCCACATCTTTGTAACCCGTGCGATTTCCTTATTCAATGTAGAACTCTTAACTCTATTCTCAGTTAGAACTTCTTGTCGGGATGTGAGCAGAGTAGATTTTTGAATTAAGCCGGCCTGTGCGATGTATCCAAAAACTGTAATCAAACAAATACATAACGCAAAAGCCACACTTCTTCTCAAGTTATGTTCAATTCCAGGGATCAAGTCAATTAGAACCATTGGGAGAAAACATAAAACACAGGTAGTCAAGAAGGTAACTAGAAGTTGATTCTTTTTAAACGTTCTTTGGAATCTAAATGATAGTAATTGGATGGCTGTAAGCGTAAAAGCGATTACCGCAAAAGTTTGTAGTCCGACAAAATAATCAGGAAATCGAGAAAGTGGTAAGGCAATAGTTGGTAGCAGGGTCCCCAAGAACCAAATTGGCCTTAAGGGTTGGGCCTTAATACTAGTAATCAGAACATTGCTGAGATTTAAAATAAATAAAGTTACTTGTCGAATCAAACTTAGCTTTTGAGGTTCACCAGAATTTAGTACGGATATATTCTTTATGAGACTTCTGAGTTGGTTATTGGCAAAACTTCGGGTGATTTCCGGTAGCTGACTCTCTTTGCTCAAAGCAAGAGAATCTTCGAGCAGGGAATTAAGTGCAATCTTTGTCTCGCCAACCATTCCAAGAATCTTCTTTTCAACAAAGTTCTTTTCAATCTCTACTAATTTTCGACCTGCAATGTTGATGTCTTCCAATTGTGCTATCTCAAAATCTACTTCCTTTAAATTTTTCTTGTAATTCCTTAAGCCGCCTGTTGCAATACATTGGGCTGGTAACCAAACAGTTGCAAAAACACATGTTCCACTTACGCGGGCGATCAGAGGTACAGAATCCTCTAATAGGAAGAGCCAGAGGGCTGTTTCCAGCACCAAAGTCTGAATTATTCCGCCCATGCTACCAATCAACATGATCTTCCAGAGGGATATTCCTGCCCGTGATGAATGTGCCGTCAGAACGGAAACAAAAAGCCAAAAGAGGTAGCAACCTGCAAAACCGATGCTTTTTGCAATTATCCATAGGCTGGTTTCACGGGGTGATTCAGGAGAGAAACCTTCAAGGAATAACCCAAAGAATATGGCTAAGGGAATGAAAAGGTAATAAAGAGAAAGGTCTATTTTGGTTTTAACGTCTTTTAACTCGGTGAATCCATTCATGATTAGAAGAAATCAATTCTTGCCAGTTAGTTTTAAGTAGTGCTGGGTCAGCAAAACTCTTTGGTTGGATTCTGACGAGTTAGGTATGCCGAGCTTCTTGTTTAAGCGCGCTATCGCATTTTCAGTGGACTTAATGGTAGTCACACGTCTGTTTGCAATCTCAGCGTTAGACAATCCCTCGGATACCAATCTAATAATCTCAAATTCAGACTGGGTTAAATTCATCAAGACTGGCTGATTATTTAAGTCGGTAAAGTCCAAAGTCCCATTCACTAAACCTTCAATCTGGGCAAACAGTGCTGAGAGGTCTTTGATTTCATTTTTTGAGATGATGACGGAACCTTCAGGTAATGCAGGTAAAGATGACTTAACTAATCGTGGATCTGCAAGAGATGTAAAGAAAGCAATTGCAATGTTTGGCTTCAAGCGCCTCATTGCGTGAGCAACATCAATTCCTGTGGGGCCTGCTTTAAGGTCAATATCCAGAAGTGCAACATCGGGATCAAAACTTCGGAAAATCTGCATGGCAGCTGAAGAGGTCGTGGCTGTTTGAATTTCCTCTACGGCAAAAGCCTGCAATCCATTTTTGAGGGCAACATTTAAAATTGAATGATCTTCAACAATGAGTAACTTCATACAGGGCCCATAAATCTTGTGTTTTCTTTATCTCCAACCCAGAAAAGAGTGAGAGGGGTTAACCCCCGTGTGAAAGGTCGCGGCTCGCTTCCAAGTAGTGGTACCCCCTCAAACATGAAGGAATCACACCATATTCAGTTGCTGAAAAGCAACTTAGATTTACTCTTTGCGAAAATTTGAGTTTCTCTAGATGGAAGTTGGCGGGCATGCGAAAAATTTGGGCGAAGATCTGTGTCATATCTTTAATGACAGTTGGGTTAGTTATTCCCACAGCAACAACGCCATCAGCCAATGCAGCGGGGGCCGCAAGACCAAATGCGATCAACGGTATCTATACAGCCTATTCATTTGACAATGCCATAACAGGCGTGACGGGAAATGGCAGTGAAGTAACTTTTACCTTTAACTCCGCTCTGAAAACTGGTACAGGTTCAGATTGGCGCATCGGTGATTACATCACCGTAACCTTTCCCTCAAGTAATGCAACTACGACCGCTTACAACCTTGGACAAGTCGCCATTACTGCAATCACATCAACCACAATTACGGTTGCAAGCTCCGTAAAGGTAGATATTGCAAAGTATCCCAATACTGTGGCTCTGACGGGTCTGACTTCATCTTCGACTGGTATTCGAGCTGGCACTTTAACGGTTACACGTGATCCGAATGGTGGGTCGACACCTAATGGTTGTTCTGTTGGTGGAACAATGACAATCTCAGAAGGTTCATACGATGTGCCGAAGTATGTATCGCTGGGCCAGGCAATTAACAATGGTTCAACTGTAAAAATTGCCTCAGGCGAAGAATCCGTTGATCAAGGAATTGCTGCAGGATCTCAACAATTTTCCAAAACTTTAAACGGAACTAGAGTTTCCGGCCTGAGCAATTGCAAAGGCACAATGTATATTCCAGAAGGCGTAAAATCTTTATCATCAAACTCTGGACAAACAGGAGTAACAGATATTGCGTTTCCTTCCACAATGGAAGTAATCCAAAGCAATACGCTGAATGGCTACACTGGTCTAGTCTCACTTAATCTTGATCCAGTAAAATATTTATTGACGAACGCTTTTACTAGCGGTTGTAACATTACCTCTTTATCTCTAGGGGACACCTTTCAGCATTTTGGAAAACAGGCTCTGCAAGGTTGTGCGAACCTCACTTCAGTTGCGCTCCCAGCTTCTATTCGATCTCTTGGAGAGTGGACTTTTGGCGGCTCTGCGGTTACGTACTTCGATTTACCACCATCATTTACATGCACAGACCCTGGATTGAATCAGGAGAGTGGATGCGATTGGAAAATTGGCCAATATTTTTTTGGTGGGCAATCTGGCCAGGCAACGTTGGCGGCGTCGATCAAGATTAACATTGCAAATATTCAGAGTGCTTCTACACGATTAGCACTTCAGCGCTATCTGGGAACTCAGACCCAAAGGGGAACCGTAACTAGCACGAACGATCCAAATTGTACGATTGTAAATCGATGCAAAACCACCACTTTTGTTCCAAATCCAGCTGGCAACCTAATTCAAGATCAATTTGGTAGGACTGGAATGGGCTACAACGTAGGTAATTTTCCATCCGTTGTCTTTACCCAAAACTCAAATGAGGGTCCAGAAAAGACTTTTACTCAGAGAGTCACGTCAGGGTCACCCACTCAATTATCTGCCGCTAGTGGCATGTCATTCTCGAAGTCCAACAATACATTTGTCGGTTGGAATACCGCGGCGAATGGTTCAGGCACCGCTTATTCAGATTTAAATTCGATCAACATAACCGAGACACTTTACCTCTATGCCCAATGGTCGCCCATTTACATCTATACCGTGAATCTAAATCCAGGTACAGGTGGCACCGGCACACAGATGACGGCAATGACAGGTACTGCGGCAACAGTTGTATTAGATGCCAATACATATTCACGCACTGGATACACCTTTAACGGGTGGAACACTGCAGCAGATGGAACGGGTACCTCTTCTTACACAAACCAAGGAACTGTTCGATTAACAGTTGATAATCAAACTATTACCTTATATGCGCAGTGGTTGGTAATTACTTATACGATTACTTATCTTCCGGGTCCTGATGGCTCCTCAACCTCATCGGCGCAGACGCTCAATTATGGTGGATCGGTCACGTTGAAAGATGCGTCAGCAGGTTTTACTCGCACCGGATATTCGATTACCGGATGGACCACAAGTTCGGTTTCTGGGGCTGCCAAGACAAATGATCTCAGCAGTACATATTCAACCCTATCAGCGATCACCTTGTACCCAGTCTGGGGTGCTGGTGTTTATGCGATCACCTGGAATGATCAAGGAGCAACAACTGCATCTAGTGGTGGTTCAACGACCTACACAGCCGCAGCAGCAGTTGCAACTATTCCAACTACTGCGCCTTTGCGCAGTGGCTATACCTTTACCGGTTGGAACACCGCTGCTAATGGATCAGGAAGTGCAGTTACTAATGGCTCACTAACTCCTGCCTCTCCATACGGGGCAATCACCCTCTATGCGCAATGGACAGCTAATACCAATAACGCGATCACCTTTGATGATCAAGGAGCAACAACTGCATCTAGTGGTGGTTCAACGACTTACACCACAGGATCTGCAGTTGCTGCTATTCCAACAACTGCACCGCTACGAACTGGTTTCACCTTTGCCGGTTGGAACACCGCTGCTAATGGATCAGGATCTGCAGTTACTAATGGCACCTTCACGCCTGCAACTCCATTTGGCGCAGTTACTTTCTATGCCCAGTGGACAGCAGGATCTCATGCAGTCTCCTTTGATGATCAAGGAGCAACTACTGCATCTAGTGGTGGTTCAAGCTCATACCTTTCAGGATCTGCAGTTGCAGCTATTCCAACGACAGCACCACTTCGCACTGGTTACACATTTGCCGGTTGGAACACCGTAGCTGGTGGAACAGGAACAACTGTCACAGCAGGCTCCTTCACACCTGCAACTCCATTTGGCGCAGTTACCTTCTATGCACAGTGGAGCACAGCGTCTTATGCAATAACTTGGAATGATCAAGGAGCAACTACGCCATCTAGTGGTGGTTCAAGCTCATACCTTTCAGGATCTGCAGTTGCAGCTATTCCAACGACAGCACCACTTCGCACTGGTTACACATTTGCCGGTTGGAAGACAGCGCCATCATCTGGAACAACTGT
>Ga0070374_10000161_pt1 | contig 25648 bp, 17 predicted proteins | sample LauGreSuBDMM15SN_2_FD_66374 | JGI IMG/M metagenome (GOLD analysis project Ga0070374, IMG submission 66374) | Freshwater lake microbial communities from Lake Michigan, USA - Su13.BD.MM15.SN (version 4) (version 4) | ecosystem: Environmental > Aquatic > Freshwater > Lake | place: Lake Michigan...
CTAATGATGATCATGGTGCTTTGATAACCATTGAGCACATTTTCAAGCCAGCGAATCGTATTGATATCGAGGTTGTTGGTCGGCTCATCTAGCAACAACACATCGGGATTTGAAAACAGTGCTTGCGCCAGTAAGACGCGAAGCTTCCAGCCCGGCGCAATCTCACGCATGGGCAGCTGATGCTGATCTACTGGAAACTCAAGACCAAGCAATAATTCGCCGGCGCGCGCCTCGGCGGTATAGCCATCGTATTCAGCAAATTTGGCCTCAAGGTCGGCGGCACGCATGTAGTCGTCGTCCGTCGCATCAGCGTTTGCATAAATCGCATCGCGCTGGCTCATGGCCTCCCACATCTCAGTGTGCCCCATCAGCACCACATCAAGCACGCGCAAGTCTTCAAAGGCAAACTGGTCTTGCCGCAACTTACCCATGCGCAAGCCTGGCTCTAAAAAGACGTTACCCGCGGTCGACTCGAGGTCGCCGCCGATGATTTTCATCAAGGTGGATTTACCCGAGCCGTTGGCGCCAATCAAGCCGTAGCGATTGCCTTCGCCGAATTTGACATTAACGTTTTCGAATAGTGGCTTAGGGCCGAACTGAATGGTGAGGTTTGATGCTGTTATCACGAGATGCCGATTGAGTAAATACGTTGGTTACAACTTGAAAAATAAGTATTGAGTGTAACAAGTCAGTACTTTTTGATCTTTTTTGTCCTGCCTTCCCTATCATGCGCAACAGATGTCGAAGTACTTTCGGCATTCGTAGACAAATAAGGAGATTCGTTTGGAATCACTCACTATTTTATTTCATACTTTAGGGGGCATTGTTTGGGGCCCTGTCATGTTGGTGCTACTGGTCGGCACGGGGGTGTACCTCACTGTCAGGCTGTTTGGTTTACAAATTTGGCTGTTACCTTATGCCCTGCGGATGGCGTTTTCACGCAAGCAGCATCCCGATTATCCCGGTGATATTTCGCAGTTCCAAGCGCTTATGACCGCGTTAGCCGCCACGATCGGCACCGGCAACATCGCTGGCGTCGCCACGGCGATCGTGCTGGGCGGCCCTGGTGCACTCTTTTGGATGTGGCTGTGCGCGATTTTTGGCATGGCCACCAAATACGCAGAGGGCTTGCTAGCGGTCAAATACCGCGTGCGCGACGCAGACGGCAAGATGTCAGGCGGGCCCATGTATTACATCTCGCTCGGCTTGAATATGAAATGGCTTGGTATGCTGTTTGCCGTATTTGGAATGATCGCCGCGTTAGGCACCGGTGCCTCGGTGCAATCGAATTCTCTTGCCGAATCCATGTTCTCAAGCTTTGGTGTGCCCGGTTGGCTCACTGGGGTGGTCTTGACGGCCATCACAGCCCTCGTCATTGTGGGCGGCATCAAAAGTATTGCGCGCGTCACCTCAGTCATTGTGCCGTTTATGGCCTTATTTTATTTGCTAGGCGGCTTACTGATTATTGTGCTCAATATCGAGCTTCTTTGGCCTGCCTTAACACTCGTCATGACCGACGCATTTACAGGCAGTGCCGTGGCCGGCGGGGCCCTAGGCACCGTGATTCGTTACGGCGTGGCTCGCGGGGTGTTCTCAAACGAGGCCGGGCTTGGTACGGCACCGATCGCCGCAGCGGCTGCCAAAACCGATCAGCCTGCCAAACAGGCGTTGGTCTCAATGACCGGTACGTTTATCGACACCATCATTGTGTGCTCGGTCACAGGCTTAGTCTTAGTCATGGGCGGGATGTATACCGGTGGCAGCACAGGCGCCGCCTTGACGGCACAAACGTTTGACCGCATGTTGCCTGGGCCCGGCGATTGGATCGTCACCATTGGTTTGTTGTTCTTTGCCTATTCTACGATTTTGGGCTGGAGCTATTATGGCGAAAAGTGTGCGCAGTACGCACTGGGTAAATGGGTGGTGGTGCCGTACCGTTGCCTTTACACCGCCTTCGTGATGATTGGCGCGGTGGTCTCGCTAGATTTGGTGTGGGCCGTGTCGGATGTCGTCAACGGCTTGATGGCCTTTCCGAATTTGGTGGGCTTGTTGTTGCTATCGGGGGTGGTGGTAAAAGAAACCAGGGCCTTCTTACTGACCCTTAAAGACGAGCGCGAGAAAAAGTAATATGAAGGGATGAAACGACTTTCATCCTCGCCAATGCAAAGCCTTGCATTCTGCGAGGCTTTGCCGTCTACAAGCTTCAGTGCTGGTGCTCATCCAGCACTAGGTGTACCAGGCCTTTTTCGGTGGCGACACCGACTTTCGCCCCTACCGGCAAGGTCACCTTCATTGCGGTGTGCCCAAACGGTAAACCTGTGATCACAGGGATCTTGACTGATTTACGGATGTAAGCAATGACAGCCTTCAGATCGTAGCCACGATCGTGTTCGGCCAAACGATAGTCAGTAAAGCCACCCAGCAGCAAGGCCTTTTGTTTACCTAAAATACCTGCCTGCGCGAGTTGATTCAGCATGCGCTCAATGCGATAGGGGTGCTCGCCCACATCTTCAACAAACAGAATGCCGCCTTTAATTTTTGGCATGTAAGGCGTACCCAGCAGCGAGGTGATCATCGCTAAATTACCGCCCCATAAGATCCCACGGCCATCCACCGCGTCGGCATCTTGTGTTTCAAAACTTAAAATCTCAAGCTCGCCGCGTATGCACTCACCAAAGATTTCAGCGGTCAGGATTTCGGGCTTTTTAGCACCAAAATCAAAACAGGCCATCGGCCCTGCATAACTGATGGTTTCGGTTTTTGCATAGAGTGCCAAACTGAAGGCCGTGAAATCGCTATGGCCCACAAAACGTTTACCCGAGTTTGCGAGCGCCTGCCAGTCGAGAGAGTCAAGCAAACGACCCATGCCATAACCGCCACGGCTCGCCATCACAATCGGTAGTTTCTGTTTAAGTGCACGCGAGAACGCCGACAAGCGCTGTGTCTCGGTGCCGGCAAAACGTTGCGCTTGATTCAAGACGCCTCGATCTAAGGCGACTTTAAAGCCCTGGGCGCTCAAACGCGCTTGGGCGCGAGTGAGTGTCTCTGGGTCAGCCACTGCACCTGACGGCGAAATCACGTAGATGCCGCCAGCATCCGTCCGGCAATGATGATCATGCACGTGCTCAGGATGCCCGTGTGGAGCGTGCGCCTGCGCTACGCTGGTTGTGCGCGCGTGGTGGTCTTGTTTTCGTGCAGGGATGGCACGCGGCTTTGCTTGCTTCGGTGCGCTTGACGCACGGCTAGCCGCGGTTGAGGTTTTAGTCATGTTTGGCATCCTTGCTACGTCGTTCTTTAAAAAATTGACGCAAGGTATCGCCGCATTCTTGCGCCAAGACCCCACCTTCAACTTGTGTGTGATGATTCAATTGTTTTTCAAGCACCAAATTTAAAACACTGCCGCAGACACCGGTTTTGGGATCAAGGGCACCAAAGACTACCCGCGCCAAACGTGCGTGCAGCATCGCCCCAAGGCACATCGCACAGGGCTCAAGCGTGACAAACAACGAGGCGCCTGGCAGGCGATAATTTTGTACCTGTTTGGCCCCAGCCCTGAGGGCCACAATCTCGGCGTGGGCCGTGGGATCGTGATCAATAATGGTGCGATTAAAACCGGTTGCAAGCAGTTCGCCCTGCGCATCAACCAACACAGCACCCACAGGCACTTCGCCCATTTGTTGCGCCTGCGCCGCTTGCGCTAACGCCAATTGCATCCAAGCAATATCAGCCACGATACAGACGAGCCTTCAACGCGACGCGCGCCGCTAAGCTGGTTAAGGCTTCTTCAAGCCATTGATACAGTTCGGCATCTGCGTCATAGCGCGCCTGATTTAAATTCGATACGCGGCCGTCTTCGATAAACCCCCAGGCCCTGCTGCGTTTATCGCGATGCTTAGGATCCCAAACGCCAAAAGCAAAACCGCCCGAACTACGAATCAACGAGAAGCACGGGATGTCTGTGTAGCCGTCACCCACAAACACCATCTGGTCGAAGGGCACACGTAAACGGTCTTCAGCGACTTTACGATTGACCTCAAAAGGTTTACCAATAAAAGCCGGGCCCACGATACCCTTTTGAATCTGAAACAGATAGCGGGTTTTGTCGGTAAAGCTGACGATTCGCTTCGGAAACGTAATCGCACCCTGCTCGTCGTAGACGAACTCAGATGCCCAGATCCCGGTAAATTCGTGGGCAATGGGGGTGTGGCGTACCACGTCGCCAATGCCACTTGAGATCAAATAAAACTCAAGCTGCACTTGAGGATGCGCTTGGCGTACTTGTTCGCGCAACCGACTAAACAAAGACTCGACCCCCGCATGCAGCGGCAAAGATCTGCCCCACTGCTGAAGTTTGTCTTGCGTAATCGCGCCGTGCTGCCCTTCGCGCGACAAGGCAATCATCTCATGCAAATAGGCCGGCACCGGATCCCAATCCTGTGCCAACAAAGGGTCAACACGCTTCGTCCAAAATTGCTGTGTATCGACCCCAAGCGAATCCAGAAACCCCGAGGTGCTATCAGGCGCCAGAGTATCGTCAAAATCAAAAATCAGGGCAATCACATCAGACATTGTTTACTCTTTAATCCCTAAATCGCGAATAATCTGACCCCACTTTGCGCCATCGCGTTCCATGTATTGCTTAACTTCGTCGGCGCTTGAGACCTTCAGATCTACGCCTTTGAGCGCCAGTTCGGTTTTCAAACCTTGGTCTTGTCCGACGACCTGCATTGCCGCTTTTAAACGGTTCACGATCGGCTGCGGCACTTTAGCAGGCGTCACGAGTGCCAACCAAAATACAGCGTCAAACCCAGTCGTACCTGAGGCCTCGTCGATCGTAGGCACATCTGGCAAAGTCGCCACACGCTTGGGTACAGAGACTGCAATACCGACTGTGCGACCCGCCGCCAACATCGGCAAGGCCTCATTGGTCGCAGAGAACATCATTTCGATGCGCCCGCCAATCAAGTCTTGCGCTGCCGGGATCCCACCTTTGTAATGAATCACCGCCATTTTAAGACCAAAGGATTTGATAAAGTATTCGGCAGCCAAGTGGTTGATAGAGCCGACTCCAGATGTACCAATCGAAAATTTGTCAGGATTAGCCTTAACCAAAGCGATTAACTCTTTTAGGTTTTTTGCTTTGAAATCTTTATTGGCTTGAAGCACAAAGGCCGAGGTCATCATCAGTGAGATGGGTTCGAAGTCTTTTTGCGGATCGTACTCAACCTTGCCTTGCAAAACAGGGTTTATGACAAGCGAGACCGGTGCAGCGTAGACCGTGTACCCATCAGGTGTAGCGCGTGCCGTTAAATTACTAGCCAGAGTTGAGGCTGCGCCCGCTTTGTTTTCAACCACCACCGTTTGGCCAAGCTCGCGTCCTAAACGCTCGCCGATCAAACGGCTAGCATTATCGGTCACACCGCCCGGGGGATAGGGCACGATCAGACGCAAGGGTTTGTTTGGATAGGTGTCTTGCGCGTAGGCGATGCCCTGCCCGCCTTGTGCGCCCAACACTGCGAGCAACAACAGTGCTAACCCGCGAGCAAGAGTTACTCGTTTGCTGGCTCTTTGATTATTTTTACCGTTGATATTCATGCTGTCCCCTTGTTGTGTTTAACGTGCAAGATCATCGCTCGCCCTTCGCAGCCACCGGCTGATACCAAGGCAAATCAGGGCGCTCACCATAACGGCGCACGCGAAGATTCGCTTGTTCGCCATGACCGGCGAAGTTTTCCATGTGGCACAGGCGCGAACAGTACTCGCCCACCATAGCTGAAGCTGCATCGGTCGTGACGCGTTGATAGGTGCAGGTTTTTAAGAACTTGCCAACCCACAAACCGCCGGTAAAGCGCGCACTGCGCTTAGTCGGTAGTGTATGGTTTGTGCCGATGACCTTATCGCCAAAGCTCACATTGGTGCGGGGGCCTAAAAATAAGGCACCGTAATTTGTCATGCGTTTTAAGAAAATATCCGGGTCACGCGTCAAGACTTGCACGTGTTCAAAGGCGAGCTGATCTGCGGTTTCAATTAACTCGTCAAGCGTGTTCACCACGATGACCTCGCCGTGCTCAGCCCACGACACACGCGCAATCTCGGCGGTTGGCAAAATCGTTAATTGACGCTCGACTTCAGCCATCGTCGCGCGCGCCAAGGCCTCACTCGTCGTCAGCAAAATCGAGGGCGACGTTGGGCCGTGTTCAGCTTGCCCTAACAAATCAACCGCGCACATTTCGGCATCGGCTGAATCATCGGCAATGATCAAGGTCTCGGTCGGGCCTGCAAACAGATCAATCCCTACGCGACCGTAGAGTTGACGCTTGGCCTCGGCCACAAACATGTTTCCAGGGCCCACCAACATATCTACTGCGGCAATCGATTGTGTGCCAAGCGCCATCGCGCCAACGGCCTGAATGCCGCCTAGCACCAAAATTTCGTCAGCACCGGCAAAATGCATCGCGGTCACGATGGCTGGGTGCGGGGCGCCCTGATAAGGCGGAGCCGTTGCAACAATACGTTTGACGCCGGCCACCTTGGCTGTCAGCACACTCATGTGCGCTGAGGCGATCATTGGATATTTACCACCGGGAACATAGCAACCCACCGCATTCATGGGGATATGGGTATGGCCGAGCACCACGCCTGGCATGGTTTCAACTTCAACGTCTTGCATCGAGGCACGCTGAATTTCAGCGAAACGGCGAATCTGCGTTTGGGCAAAGCGGATATCTTCAATCTCGCGTGGTGACAGTTGCTTGACCGCCTTTTCAATCGCGGCCTGACTCAAGCGAAACTCGCTGGGCTCCCATTGGTCAAACTTGGCTGAAAGCTCTTTGACCGCGGGATCGCCGCGTTTTTCGATATCTAACAAAATGCCTTCGACTGTGGCACGCACCTTGGCATCGGCCTCGGCAACTTGGGCGGCATTGCGGCCACGCTTCAAATAACGCACTGACATGGGGCGAACTCCTAACGGTTTAGCTCAATTCGCTAGGATACGATATTGTGGGCGTAAATAGCTGCGCAAGCTAGTCGGCATTCATAAAATCGTGATAACGAGGCGACTTGTACGACTGCCAGCTGAGCAGTATCGCCATTCGAACATTAGCTAAGCTATACTTTGCTATCTTGTATGCCGTAATGGGCCGGTGTGATCGTCGGTTGCATGACTTTTACGCGAGCAAGACAATTGCAGATTATGCGTTAAGCTTGGACGCCCTCTGTTCTCTTGAAGCGTGACCCGTTCTGCCTATGACACACCCCGAGATTCGGCCAGAGCAATCCACCGAGCTCTTAAAAGCGCTGCATATCTTGACGCGCGACGGCAAGCTGAACCAAGACAGCCGACGCAAGCTCAAGCAGGTGTATCACCTGTTTCAATTTATCGAACCGTTGCTTGCACAGCTCAAAGAAAAAAATCCAAGTTTTTGCGTCGTCGATCACGGCGCCGGCAAATCTTATCTTGGGTTTATTTTGGTGGATTTATATTTGCGTCACCATGCCAAAGCAGCAAGTATGGTGGGGATTGAGACCCGTACAGAGCTTGTGACGCAAACCACGGCGCTCGCGCATGACTTGGGTTTTTCGCAGATGCGGTTTTTAAACGAATCGGTTGCCGACTCGATCACGTCAAAGTTATTGCCTGCGCGCGTGGATATGGTGACTGCCCTGCACGCCTGTAATACCGCCACCGACGATGCGATTCGTTTTGGTTTAGCCAAGCAAGCGCGCTTTATGGTGTTAGTGCCTTGTTGTCAGGCTGAAGTGGCGGGCGTATTGCGCAAGCATAAAGCGCAACAACTCAAAGACCCCTTGGCTGAGATTTGGCGACACCCTTTGCATACGCGTGAATTTGGCAGCCAGGTCACCAACACCTTACGTTGTCTGCAGCTTGAGGCACATGGCTATCAAGTGACTGTGACTGAATTAGTGGGCTGGGAGCACTCGTTAAAAAACGAATTGATCATCGCCGAACACAAAGGCCCGCCTAAGCCGCATACGATTGCTCGTTTACAGGCTCTGTTAGACCGGCTTGGTTTAGAAGAACTCAATGAACGGTTTTTTGTGCCGACTTTGTTACAAGCGATCTAATGATGACCTGCGTAACAACACCTTCCCCACACCCATGACGATCGCCCCTTTAACCCAATCACGTGAGGCTTCAAGCGCCAAACGCGTCTTGATCGCTGGCTGCGGCGATTTAGGTTTACGCGTGGCTAGGTTGTTAGGTCTCGAAAATACGGCGAACCGCAGCTGGGGGCTCAGGCGGCAGCCTGACGTTGAATCGACTAAGGACATTCCGAGCTTTACTTGGATTGCGTGTGACTTCACTCAGCCAAGCACCTTGCGTGACTTGCCCAAAGATATCACGCACGTGTTGTACACGGCAGCGCCCAACGCGCGCACTGAAGCCGATTACCGCGACGTGTATCGTGATGGTCTAGAGCATCTGCTTGACGCGGTTGCTTCACCCGCGTTGCAACGGGTGTTATTTGTGTCGTCGACTGCGGTATATGGCGATCACGGCGCGCAATCAATCAATGAAGATACGCCCACGGCGCCTAAAAGTTTTAACGGACGGGTGCTGCTTGAAACGGAGCAGTGGCTGCAAAGTCAAAGCGCCCAGTTTGAAACCATAAGCTTGCGGCTTTCAGGCATCTATGGCCCCGGTCGCAGCTATTTGCTTGACCGTCTGCGTGCAGGCCAAGCGACTGCGCCAGCTGCTGAATCACACTGGGTGAATCGGATTCATATTGAAGATGCTGCGGCAGCTGTCTTGCATCTGATGAACTTGCCCAACCCGCAACCGATTTATTTAGTGACCGACAGCACGCCTTTGCCGATGCGGGTGCTGTACGAGGCTTTGGCAAAACTTGTTGGGGGGCCAGTGCCCCTTGAAGGCGCAGCGCCAGTGTCGATAGGCAGTAAACGCTTAACAAATGCGCGGCTACGCGACAGTGGTTTTACTTTTAAATGGCCAGATAGCCGCGAGGGGCACGCTGCTCTGCTCAGTCAATAATTCGGGGTTACGCTGGCCAATCAAAATCGCTGGTCACGGCCTACGCCTAATGCGAGAAAGGCTGACTCATCTGCCATGCCTAACCTCTAGTCGATCGTTGAGCGGTGTTTTGTCGACGGTCTAGCTACGTTTAAGCCTCAGCGTAGCTCACTTCTAAAATATCTAATTCATCCATACCGCCAGGTGTGCGCAGCGTAATGGTATCGCCCACGCGCGCTTTATTTAGCGCACGCGCAACCGGCGAGATCCAGCTTATTTTTCCGTTTAACGGTTCAGCCTCATCCACCCCAACGATTGTCACACGACGCTCTAAGCCTGTTTGATCTGCATACAACACGGTCGCACCAAAAAACACCTGATCTCGATTTTGTTGCTCGGCCGGGTCAACGATCTCAGCTAATTCAAGTCGCTTAGTTAAGAAACGCATGCGGCGATCGATTTCGCGCAAACGTTTTTTGCCGTACAAGTAATCACCATTTTCAGAGCGATCACCGTTTGAGGCGGCCCACGACACAATCTGCACCATGGCTGGTCGCTCTTCGTTCATCAGTTTGATCAATTCATTGCGCAGCGCCGCGTAACCGCCAGGCGTCAGATAATTACGCGTGCCTTTAGGCAGCGCAGCCGCCTCAGGCAGCTCGTCGTCATCCTCGTTATCTTGTTCTTTTACGAAAGCTTTATTCATAACCCTAAAAATCTATTGTGCAAATCTGAAATGGTCTGAAGCAGGTCTTTAGGCAATCTTCTAGGGCGTTCAAAACACAAGACAGAAAATTTTTCACTCTTCTCTTTTGTAATGTTGAAACGCATTTAGGCAAGTCTTGCCGAAACCACTTCAGATAAGGTCTTTCCAGACAGGCTTTAAATCCGCCGGCAGCGGCGGCAAGCTGCCGAACTCAATCTTGCTTTCTTTTGCGCTATGAAAATCTGAACCGCATGAGGCCAGAAAATCATAGTGACGTGCGACCTGCGCGTATTCTTGATATTGCGGCACAGTGTGGCTACCGGTAATGACTTCAATCGCTTGGCCACCGACATCTTTAAACGTGTCAAACAAAGCGCCAAACTGCGTGGGGGTGTAATGATAGCGGCCTGGGTGCGCGATGACTGCGACGCCACCCGAGCCGCGAATCCAACTGACGGCATTTTCAAGTGTGGCCCACTGCATGGGCTCGTGCGCGGGGCCATCGTCACTCAAATAATGATCAAACACGCTCTGCGTTGTTGGGCAATGACCGGCTTCGACCAAAAAGCGCGCAAAATGCGTGCGGCTAATCAATTCAGGGTTACCTGCAAACGTGCGTGCGCCCTCAAAGGCACCAGGCATACCCAGCTTGGCCAAGCGCTCGCCAATGCGCCGCGCTCGCCCTGCTCTGCCTGCCCGGGTCTCACGTAAGCCCTGTACCAACGGCGCGTTTTCAGGGTCAATACCTAGCCCAACAATATGTACAGTTTGTTTGGCCCAAGTGACCGAAATTTCGACACCTGATAAATAATGCATGCCTAGTGCTTCGGCTCTGGCACGGGCGCGTTGCTGCCCAGACACTTCGTCATGATCGGTCAGTGACCATAAGGTCACCCCGTACGAGTGCGCGCGTTCGGCGACCACTTCGGGGTAATAAACACCGTCAGAAATGGTCGAGTGACAATGCAGATCTGCACAAAAGGCTGGCGTTTGCTTAGGCATATAAAAAATCCGTTACGACCTTGACTTGATCGTCATTCATCAATGTTGGTGCATGGCCCACGCCTTTAAACTCGTGCGACTGAGCCTGCGGATTACGCTCTAGCATGTGCTGCAGGGTTTGTTTAGACAATAGGTCAGAATCTGCACCACGCAAAATCAAAATCGGCGTTTGCACAGACGCGTAGGCCGACCACAAGTATTGTTCACCTTGCGCGGCGATTTCAGGGGTCATGCCTTTAAAGGGTACTGCGAGCCCTAAGTCATAGTGCTTAATCCAACGACCGTTTTGCTCGATATAAGTGTAGCGGGTGAGCTCTTGCCACTGCGCCTTGGTGTGCGGGCCAAACGACACTGCAGTTTTTTTGACATACTGCACAGCCTCGTCAAAGTTCGCAAACTCAATCGCTTCGCCTACATATTGCCCGATGCGTACGAGTGAAACCGGTTCTAGGTGGGGACCCACGTCGTTAAGCACGAGGCGATCGAGACGCACCCCGGTTGAGGGCAAGTTCGAGTAATGTTGTGCGGGTGTCAACGTTTGTTGTTGCACACGCGACAGTGCTAGCGCGCCAGCGTAGGCCAAACCAATCAAGCCCCCCATCGAGGTACCCACCCAGTGCAATTCAGAGGGTTGAAGGCGGTCGACTAAATTCACCATGTCGGCGGCGTATTGGGGGATTGCATAGAACGCTGGGTTTGCCAGCCGATCGGACATCCCCCGACCAACCACATCGGGACAGACAACACGATAATCCTGGGCCAAGCGCTTAGCCAAAACGTCAAAATCGCGGCCTGTACGCGTTAAACCATGCACGCACAGCACAATTTTTTTATTAGAGGGATCGCCCCACTCGGTATAAGCCATGCGGTGCAACCCAGCTGGGCTGCTGCACATGACTGCTTTAAGGCGGGGGGTGGCCATTAAAGGGCTCCTGTTGACTGACTCGTCGATCGCAAAAAGGACGAGTCAGACTGTCATAAACCAAAGGACAATAAAATCTTATTCATTATTGTAGTGGTTCTGCCCTGTATGGGCTTGCATAACCATGATCCAGCCCCTCAGGGCAATCTTTGATGCCAGTAGCGCTGCCGCAGTTGGCTGTAGGGCTGAACGGACAGCCCCGCAGACGTAGACAGGGCCAGGATAGCGCCGTGGCGATCGGTTTGCCAGAAGCTTGCCTCGGCTGCTAGCCAGCGCTGCTTAATCACTGGGTGCGGGTGCCCAAAACGATTGAGATAGCCCGCTTGCGCGATAGCGTGCTGTGCCCTGATCTGTTGCACAAAGCGCGGTGACGAAGACGTATCTGAGCCATGGTGCGCCACCACAACAAGGTCCGCCGTCAGCCCCTGCACCACGCCTGCGGTTGGGTTCACTGAGTTCAACTTCACTGAATTCAACTTCGCTGAGTCAGGCGACTCTGCCGCGTACTGCTCAAGTAACCGTTGCTCTTGCTTCATCCCAATATCGCCCGGCAACAGCGCCGAATGGTGCGAGCCCTGAATGTGCAGTACACAACTTTGCGCATTTTTTGAGGGCTTGCCTTTAGCGGATCGCCGCGGTGCGTTGTTTGTGAAAAAAGACGCCCCATCTGATTGCTTCACCTCAGGATGCAGAAATTGAAACCGAACGTCATCCCAAACCCAATGTTGCCCTCGTGCGCAACGCACCGTCTGCGCGGGTGTCTTTTTTGATTCTGCTGGGGCGCTCGCTGGCAACGCTCGTTTGAGCCAGTCTTCAAACGAAAACGAGCTATACAACTTGCCGACGGGTAACGCATTGACCACCGCTAACAAGCCACCTGCGTGATCGCTGTCAGCATGCGACACAACCACACCATCAAGCTTGCGTACGCCTAGTGCCCGCAGGCCTGGCAAAATTGTGCGCATGCCGGCGTCACTGGCACCCTGACGTGGCCCCGTGTCAAACAACAGATCATGCATGTGCGTCTGCAAAAGCACCGCGCCACCCTGCCCCACATCAAAAGCCAGCAGTCTCCAATGCCCGGGCGCGGGTCGTTGGGGCACAATCGACAAGACGGGTAGTAACAAGCACCAACCGACCCAGCGCACAGGCCAGCCTGGGGGTTGTAGCGCCCAGCACAAGCCAGCGCCAGCCAGCGCCAAGGTCCAAAAAGGTGCAGCAGCCACCTCAAAGGCGGCCCACGATAAATTTGCTAACCAGGTCACGGGGATCAAGGTGTATTCAAGTGTCACATGTGCGAGTGCACCACTTGCCGTGGCCAGCCAACCTAGACCGGGCACTAAGCCGAACAGCGCTAAGGCCAGCGCCAACGGCGTCACCACAAAGGTCAGTACCGGGATTGCAAGCGCGTTGGCAAACGGCGACACCACAGAGACCTGCTGAAACAAAAACGCCAGCACGGGAAGCATCGCAACGGTAATTAGCCACTGCAAGCGCGTTGCCTCTCCGCATACTTGTTTAACACGGTACCAACGCGAGTGCGCCTGACCAAGCTTGCTACCTGCCGCCCCTGCTGCAAACAAAATCCCCACCGCCAAAAACGACAACCAAAAACCAGTTGCCAGCGGTGCCCACGGGTCAGCGAGCACCACGATGGCCGCCGCCGCAGCGAGTACCCGCGAGGCCGATAGGGTGTGACGCATCAATATCGAAGCTGCTACGCAGGCCAACATAAAGAAGGTACGTTGCGCGGGCACACCCCAACCTGCTAATAAGCAATACAGCCAAGCGACTAACATCGCAGCGAGCGTCGCGATCACTCTGGCGGGTACCCGCTCACACAGCAGGCGCCCGCGCCAGCGCGCTCGCTTCATGATCAACAGCATGAGCCACCCACCGACCGCAGCCAGCATCGTTACATGCGAGCCGCTGATCGAGACTAAATGCGTAATCCCGGTTAGATTAAAGATCTGCCAGTGCTCTTGCTTCACGCTATCTTGATCGCCAATCGCCAACGCGACTAACACTGCGCCATAGGGCATGTATGCCGTGACCCGACGCATACCCTCGCGCACGACATGCCTAGCGCGTGCAATGCTGACTGTGAAGCTCGCGTACGGCTCATCAGCCAATAAAACCGGCAGCCCTCGCACACGCCCGAGCGCTCGAATATTTTTTGCGAAGAGATGGCCTTCGTAGTCAAAGCCATGAGGATTGAGATTGCTATGCGGCCGCCGCAGTACCAAGGCGGCACGAAACACTTGACCAGGCAACACCTGAGGCATGATTGGCGTCTTTAACCAAGACACTTGCAAAGACGTTGGCACCCCTACTTTAAAGGGTTCGAGTACTTGTGCCTCAAAGCGTACGCTCTCTGAGGTGTCGTTGGGCAAAGACGTCACTCGATACGTTAGGCGTGTCACGACGTTTTCGTGCTCAAGCGCGAGTACGGCGCTTAGACGTTGTTCTGCACGCCAAGTTACCCATGTGATGCTTAAACATAAGACCAACAAAACTAACGTCGGCCGCCGCAACGTCTGACCAGCGCGTTTAATCTTGTTACTCTGCTTTTTATCGTCGCCTCGTTGCAGCAGGCACAATAGAGCGAGTAGGCTTGCAACACACAGACTTGCTGCGTACAAGCTCTCGAGGGCTGGCAGCCTGGGCGAACTCTGCACCAGCACCGCACCCAACACAATCGCTAGCGCACAAAGTCTGCCCATGCTGCCTCACACAAAACGTGTGATGCTGCCGTGGGTTAAGGATCAGCGCAACCAAAGCCGGATCAAATTGTCCATTGCAAGTCTGTTTGAGCCGCTCGCTACGCTTAGAAGCCGCGGGCCGCTACTGAGCCTCTGATGGGCTACTGATGAACCACTAAAGGGCACACCTGACGGACACCTAATACGTCCCTAACGCGTTCCTTACGCCGACGTTGCGACATATCCTTCGGGCGGAGCGACATAACCTGGTATTTGCGTCACATCGACCTCATCGATCTGCTCAGCACCAAGATACTCCTGCGCGTATTGCAGGTAAACCTTTTCCCAGATAAAGACATCGAACAAATCGGGATCGATATGCTGACCGAGCTTCATCGAGCCCATGATTTTTAAAGACTCAGACAAGGTCTTTGCTTTTTTGTATGGGCGGTCGCTTGCGGTTAAGGCCTCGAAAATATCGGCAATACCCATGCAACGGGCCTGCACCGACATTTGATCGCGCGTCAGGCCCTTGGGGTAGCCCTTACCGTCCATTTTTTCGTGGTGGCCGCCGGCATACTCAGGCACGTTACGCAAATGCTTAGGCCACGGCAGTTGTTCAAGCAGGTTGATCGTCAGCACGATGTGATGATTAATAATTTCACGCTCTTCATTGTTCAGAGTACCGTAGCGAATACTGAGATTTTTGGCCTCGTCTGAGGTTACTGCGGCTTGCGCATCGCCCTTGGCATTGACCCACCCATATTGCTGGCTGATCTGTGCAATACGTTGCACGTGTTCGTCGCGCATCGATTCAGAACCGGTGTTGCTCTTCTTTAAAAACTCGATATCGTCAAGAGCCTGTTGACGTTTTTGCTGGGCCTGTTCTGGGCTCAGCTCGCCTTTGAGTAAGGCAATCTCGATCTCTTTGATCACTAGTTCGAAACGCAACTCAACCAAGGCGATGCGATCATGAATTGCCTCAAGCTTAGTCGCCTTATCAACCACATGCACGGGTGTCGATATTTTTCCGCAATCATGCAAAAACCCTGCTACGCGCAACTCAGCACGGTCTTCGGCAGTCATCTCAAAATCGGCTAATGGCCCTTGGACGCAGCGGTTCACAGCATCTGCCAACATCAAGGTAAGCTGCGGCACGCGCGAGCAGTGACCACCGGTGTACGGCGACTTGTCATCTATCGCGCTATTGATCAACTGAATCATCGAATCAAACAAGGCAGCTTGAGCGTCGATCAAAATTCGATTGGCAAGCGCCACGGCCATTTGAGACGCCAACGACCGAACTACCGTTTGCTCTTGGTTGGTGAACGAGCGGATAGCACCACTTTCATCGAGCGGATTCAATAATTGCAAGGCACCAATGATTTCGCCATCGGGCGTGCGCAACGGCACGGCCAACACAGACTTCGACACGTAGTCGTTCTGCTTGTCAAAAGCGTGTGTGCCAGAAAAATCAAAGCGCGTGCTTGCGTAGACATCATCTACCTGCACGGTGTCGTGGGTATGAATGGCGTGGCAAACAATTCTTGAGTGGTCGGGTGTGCCGTCAGGCAAGAATAATTCGATTGGGGCTAAGGGAATGGAAAGGCCTGATTTACCCCCCATGTGTACACCCTTGCTACGCGTGTGAATGATGTCAAAACTCAACTGTTTGTCGTTGACTAAGCGATATAGAGTACCGGCGTCTGCATGGGTAAAATCCATCGCCGCTTTTAAAATAATCTCGTACAACTTTTCGGCATCTTTTTCGGTACTCAGAATCGTGCCAATATTTAAAATATTTTCAAGCATTGCGGGCTCCATTCAAAAATAATCGCAAACTCAACCTCTAAAGCAATAACATTCGCAACAACCTCGATCCGCACGCGATCAGTACCGCAGCGTCAAACCAATTTTAAAAATAATAAATACCAGAGAATAGAAAACGGCTATTAGGCGGCGGTTCGGTGGTGTTCAATGCCGAAGCGCCACGCGCATAAGACAATTCAAGAGAGCCTTTTGAAAAATTTGTACGTGCGCCTAGCCCATACGAAGTCAGACTATACGAACCACCCACCCGTCCGGCCGCTTCGTTGGTATTCACGTAAGTCATCCCTTTATCTAAAAAGGTAAAAAACTGTATCGGCTGGCTAAACAGATCCGAAAACGTCACGTCTTTTCGCAGCTCGGCAAACAAGCCTAAGCCACGGTCACCCATGATTGCGCCGTAGTAGTAAGCACGTCCAATCGGCGGGCCACCAAATGAAATCTGATTGGCAATCAACAGGCTATCGGCCGTATATTGACCTACTGCCCCCGCGTGAATACTAAACTTATAAGGCAAATACTGTGTACGCGAAAGATTGAAAGCTAACTTATTAAACGAGGGATTAAAGCCAGGGACGGAAACGCTTAGGTCTTTCGCGCTAGAACCGCCCAACCCCGATAGCCCTTGGTAATACCCAATACTCAGATTGGTAATGCCTCGTGCCCACGTCGTATTTGTCCAGCGTAAAGTCAAGTCAAACACCGATGACTTGTCAGTCGTGAAAGGCAGTGCGGCGAGTAGTGTTTGCGTTTCGCTAAACGTCACCCCACCGTCAAGCACCAGCGAGTTTCCGCGATTGCTAAACATCGGATAGCTCAAACGCGGCGCAACCGTTGTGCCCTGAGACAGCAGATTGAGATCTGCCACGGTGGGCACGGGCTGACTTTGGGCATATAGGTAACTTAAGCTCGCCGACAACCCCGAGTTACCAACCGGCTGCGAGTACTTTGCTGAAAACGACAGCATCCTTTTGAAGTCTTCCACCGAGCCAGAGCCTAGCGAAGCGCTGGTGCTGAAACTTAATTGGTTATCAATATCAAACAGACGATTTACGGTGCCAGCAAAAGAGGCCCCCCAGGTACCAACCGCTGGTGCGTTAAAGTTGTTAACCGATAGCGAATAATAATCTGGCAACTGGCTGACATTGAGCACCATTTCTGATGAGCCCAATTCAGTACCTTGCCGCAAGACAGCGTTGACACTCGTTGACGGAAACGCGTTGAGCGTGCGAATAGCCTTTTCTACACTCGGTAAATCAAGTGGCTTTTTATTGACCAACCCTGCAGTCAACTCGTTGATCTTGGCGCGATTTCCGGCCGTGCCACCTTCAATATAGAGTTCGCTCAGATAGCCTTCGATCACCTTGATCTTGAGCACGCCATTTTCAAGTGTTTGTGGTGGGATATAGACACGGCTTAAAAAATAGCCGGCCTGCTTGTATTTATCTTCGATCGTTTCAACTACTTCGTTAAGCTCTGGCAACGAAACGGGTCGATTGATAAACGAGGCAAAGTACTCTTGCAAAGCGACATCCGAAAACACTGCGTTGCCGTCGAAAGCAACCTCACTGACATTGAACTGTAAATCATCGAGTGATTTTCTAATTGGCGTTTTGTCGGTACGCTGCATCTGCAAATTAAAGCCTTGCGAGGCAGTATTCGATTGATTGAATTGATTGTTTTGTAATTGCTGCTGTGCCGCCACATCCATTTGCGACTCTCGTACCGCTTGTGCGCCTGCCTCGAGATGTGGCGTCGCTGCCTGAACCGACAAACCCAAGAGACCTGTTAAGACTAAACAGAGTCGTGAAGCCATTGAACAACCTGATGCGCTTAAAGCCTTCGTGGTCATCACTTGTCTTCCATCCGAATGACAACCCCAAATACCATCGCGTGCAGTCGTTGAAGGTGAAACTGAAATAAGGGGTCTGTGGGATAGCGCTCTGCCAGCGCCAGCGCCGACTCCTGCGCTTGGGATGCAATCGCTGCACCATCCGTTGCATGCACGTCGTTCGCAACCAGCACACTCAACTCTGCCGAGTTCGATACGCCTAGACATTGGGCGCCCACGACCTCGGCCTGGTGCAAGAGCGAGTAAAACGCCTGATAGTCAACGTTCAACTGAGAAGCAAACTCCTCTTGCGTGACGGGCATAAACAGCCCTACCGCTTCAAGCTTGCCCTTCAGCACCACATCACCAATTTTTCTGAAACGTTGCTCGGGCGACTGCTCGACGGTTTGCTGGGTGCAACAGACACGCGTACCAAAATACTTGTTCACGCCCTCAGTGCGAGCTGCCGTGTTCACCGTATCACCCAGGGCGGTGTAATCCATGCGCGACTGCGATCCAAAATTGCCGATCGTAGCAAACCCTGTGTGCACACCGATGCGCGTTTCACCGATGGGGATCCCTAGGCCATTTTGCTGTTTTCTAAACGCCTCGGCATACTCATCCAACGCCAAGGCACACTGCACGGCACGCGCCGCGTGATCCGGTTGTTCAAGCGGTGCGTTAAAAATGGTCATGATGGCATCGCCTATAAACTTATCAACGGTGCCTTCAAAACCTAAGATAATCTGACAAGCCCCATCCAAGTACTCGTTCAGCACCTCTGAGAGTTGTTCAGAACTCAGCGCCTCAGACATGGTTGTGAAACCCGCAATATCTGTAAAAATAAAGCTCACTTCGCGCTTGGATCCTGAAATGCTCAGCGCCTCGGGGCGCTCCATCAACTGTTTGACCACCTCAGGCGACACGTAGCGCGAAAACGCACCCTGTACAAACTGCTTTTGCTTGCGTTCAGCTTTACCAATCAACATATCCATAAACCAGACTGATAAACCAAGCGCGAGCGTTGGCGCGACTAAGGGTACAAGCGGCACACCCACGCGATGACCCAACATGGCGCCTACCCAGCCACACACCACTAACACCAAGCTAGCCGCCACGTTAAAGACGATGCCTTTTTTAAACAGGCCAATGGCAATCCCTAACACGGCCGCAAACAAGACCAACAAGTGCGAGCCCAATAATTGAAAACCTGGCTCGGGCCGTGCATCCAAAATTTGTGACAAGCTATGTGCGTGAATCATGACCCCGGGCATCGAGCCTCGCTCGCCATCGCCGGCGATCACCGCCAAGGGCGTTTCGTGACGATCCGTGATAGATAACACCGCACCAATCAACACGACCTTGTCTTTGAACCAAGCATCCGGCAATACCGCTAAGGCGTGCGCGGGGTACACGGCAAACGAATCAGTCTCGCTATCGGGTGTCGCGCGCCAAGCGATCTCTACCAAGCGCTTGGGTGTGTCGATGCCTAAGACCTCGGCTACCTTACGCACGAAACCCTTGGGCTCGTCGGCATCACTCTCACCTGGATACATCCAACGCACTGAACCATCAAGCGGATCTTTCGCTAAATTCGCAGAAGCCCGTTGCTGCTTTGGCACAAAGGCATTGAGGTACTCAAGTTGATCTTCGGTCACCACATTTGACAGGTTGCTATAACTCACCACCAAAGGCGTCTTCACCGAGCGCAAGGCCTCTTTTAGAAGATCATCTTTGTCAGGCTCGGTTGCCTGATCAAACAAGATATCGAGCCCAATAACTTTTGGGCCTTTCTTTTCAAGCGTCTTGAGCAAGTTTGCTAAAAACTCACGATCAACCGGTGACCGGTACACAAACTGTGCCAGCGTGCCTTCGTTAATCGCCACGACGACGATATCTTTAGCTTGAGGCATCGCAGGCTGAAACGCTGCGGTACGAATATCTTTCGAGATATTGTCTAGATTTTTTAAAAAACTCAAATAATGTACGCCGGCTAACGCCAAGGTCGTCGCCAAGGCCGCAGCAGCGAAGGCCGAGAGCCACTCTTTGGTTTGGCGTGTCATCACACTCATGGCGTGGGCGCGCCTAATTGCCGCAGCAAGGCATCCGCCTGCTGGGTACAGCCCTTTTCTAACAACCACGCAATCAAGATCACCCGATCACCCTCTGCAATGGCCTTGGGGATCTTCATCAATTGCAGGGCGAACTCTTGGTCTGCTTGTTGAATCGTAAAGAAGTTGAATTCGTTTTTGAATTCAAGTTTGCTTGCTGGAAGGCGCGCTGTGCCTCTGGGCCAGATAAAGTCTGCCTTGTACGAGCGATCTGACGGTACCAGGGTAAAGCGAGCCTCTTGGTTCGCTTCTGGTCTCCAAAACGTGACCGTTTGATCTTCGATCATGCAGCGCATGCCTGACCGACTCAAGTCAACCAACCAGGGTTCGGGCAACGGCATCACCTCTTCGCCAGCCCGAATCACACCCACTGAACTTGTACGCGCAGCACGCGTATTCACAAGCGCCGCGAGCGCTTGCTTGGGATCTGACGCCACCGCCGTCGGCGGCGCTGGGATCTTGCTGAACGGGCCGCGTAGGGTAATCACCGTGCCATCATAGCGGATTAAAGTCAGGCGCTCGCCCTCTTTCAACGTCAAAACCTGATTGCCATCGATTTGGGCGCCTGCCTTTAAGTTAACGCCGCGCGCTTCCATGACGATTAGGGTCTCGGCTTGGGCGGGTGTGCCTATCCAAGCCACTGCCGTCAGCGAAAGCGCTGTAACGAAAGCTCGCATTAGGCTCATATCTTCTTAACAGTCCCGGCGCCCTCTTCGGCCCCATCGCCCAGCAAGACAAAGGCACCCCAAAATACTGGGTGTGCGGTGGCGGGCATACCCAGCATTTGAATCTGAGCTTGCTGCAAGGCGCGCGCACTGCTGCGGGTCATGTCGGGGCCTAGGCTTGCAAACACTCGACTCATCAAACTCGTCGTGGCTTCAGACGGTACGCTCCAGTGCGTCACAAGCAGATTACGTGCGCCAGCAAAAAAGAACGCCTCTGCCAACCCGGTTAAGGCCTCGCCGCCAAACTTATCGCCACCACCCGCTGTGTTACAGGCCGACAGCACCACTAGATCTGCGTTTAATTTCATCTGCGAAATCTCACTAGCGTCTAACAAACCGTCTTCAATTTTTGTCACCGCTGCTATAGCGGGCGGCGACAAGACCAAGGCAGGTTCAGACTGACAGCGCAATTCACCTGGTAGCAAACCGTGCGTCGCAAAGTACAGCACGCGATAATCACTTAAGCGAATGCTACGCAAACGGGCTTCTGTCGCCTGCGCACCCACAAAAAACTCTGTGGGGCCTGATCCTTTCAGAAAATTTGAAACGGTCTGAAGTTCGGTTTGCGTATCTGGTAGAGAAGGCATATCCGTCAAAACATTACGCGGGATGGGGCCTCCATCGCGACAAGTCACCGCGGCAAAGGCAGGCGGCTTGGCAACCGGTTTCGCCGTGGCAACCTGAGCGCTCGCCTGCCCAGCCGTTACAGTCGGTTTGACATTTTGCGCGGGAGTATTAGCCGGCGTGTTGGCCGTGGTGTTTAGCACACGCACATTTTTAGTTTGCCCCGAAGCCGCGCCCAGTGTTGGGTTACCAAAGCCCAAAAACATTCTCGTCGCCTGTTGGGTGGGCACGGTTGACCGTTTATCGTAAAACGACAGTAGCGACGGCGAGTGCGTTAAGGCAACGCGCTTCACTAACCAAGCGGTGTTGGCGTAATCGACACCGTTTGGCTGAGCAGTCACCAAGACACTGAAAGGCAAACTTGCCAACGGGCCCGATGGCACAACAATCAGGTGTTCAAGCCCAGTCAGATTTTTGTCGACCCCACCCAGCAAACTTTGGTACAACGCAAAAGATTTGTTCACATCAAACGCTTGCACATTACCCTGCTCGACACTCAAGCCCAAGCGCAAACTTTTGACCTCTTCGAAAAGCTGTTCAACAGTTTTTGTAACCGGTGCAATCGTGACCGAATCGCGACGGATCAATTGCACAAACCCTGAAGAGTTGCCCAACAAAAAGATCGCGACGCCTTCAGTGGGGGTCAGATAACTTTGTAGTTGCTCGAGTTTGACGCGACGCACGCCTGTCAATTGAACATACTCAGGGCTTAATTTTTCGATCTGCGATTGCAAGGCTTGGATTTGTTGCTCTTTCTCTTTAATTTTTGAAAGCAAACCGTCTTCGACCAGTTTGCTGCGCTGATCGTCGGCCAAGCTGGTTTCGCTGGCCAATTGGGTTTTATCTAAGTCGCGCTGGCGCTCTAGCATTTGTAGCTTTTGAATGGCTTCGCCGGCTTCTTTGTTGTTAATCAAAACACGGGCTGAGGCACGCGCAAGGGTCTTTTGCACCACGGTCGAGTTTTGCCGTTGAAAGGCCTCAAAGGCTTCTGCATATAAACCTTGCACCGCAACAGGATCTTTCAAGTTGCTAGCCAACGCCGCCAACGCCTGTACATAGCGACTCAGTTCATCGGCCGTAAACGCCGCACTCGCACCCGCAGGCAAGGCGTTGGCCATTTTGATTGCTTGCCTGAACGAGACGGCCGCCTCGGTGATCAAGCCATCATCCTGCAAGCTCGCGCCAAGCTTGGCTAATATTCTGATGGCCTTGACCGAGTCGCCAAATAAGCGCTGCTCATAAGCGAGCGCGCTTTTGTAGTACACCCCGGCCGCAGATACGCGCTTTTGCGCCGAACTGATATCGCCCAGGGTGGTCAACACCTCGACCTTCCAAAATAAGGGCAAGTTATCCGCGGCATCCAAAATCTCGTACGCCTGCCCTGCTTGATTTAGCGCAGCACTTAAGTCAAGCGTCTTAAGCGACATCAGCGCTTCAAAATTCAACGCCATCGCCAACTCGCCCTGATTCATGCGGGTGAGTTCTTCAGATCCGCGATTCGCCATTCCTTCAAATGGCGAGGCACCACTATCTACAATCTTTTTCCAGGCACTTCGAGCCGCCTGCGCATATTGACTGGCCTGCCTAAACTCGCGACGATTCGCGGCGTCAAACCCTAAGTAGGTTTGATAACGCGCGCGATTGCGCAGATTGCCTGATTTACGATTCAGTACCTCAATGCGTCTGAACAACGCCGCTGCCTCTTCGTAGCGGCCACTATTACTCACGTTCAAGGCTAAGTCTAGTAAGGTACCGACCAACAGCTCAGAGTCTTCGCCCAAAAACTGCGTCTGTATATAAAGCGCTTTACGTATCAGCGTTTCACTGTCTTCAAACTTACCTTGGGCATTGGCGATGCGCGCCTCGGTCAATAATTGATCAAAAAACGCCAAGTCATTTTGGTTGTACAGGCGAATCGGCCGGCCCCAGATCGCTTGCAAGCGGCGGGTTTGTTCGCGCAGCGTAGCCACCTCGGGCGCAGGCTGATCTTTCGCGCGCAGCGCTTCGAGCATGACAGGGATCAGCGCTGGTGGGCCTTCAGCCACATAGATTTTGTTGGCCGAGGCGCGTAGCAAAAGCAATTGCGGCCAGCCGCCATTATTTAAGGTGCAAGGCAACGCTAGGATTGCTGGCTTGTACGCAACACCCTCGGCTTGTTCAAGCCAGCGCGCCTTGCCGCATTGCATGCGCGCTGCGGTGATAGCGTAGGCGTCTGACACTAAAAACTGAGCCTCTAGTGCCTTGAGCGGACTGTCTTTAGCAGCGCCACTCGGCGCGACCACCTCGGCTTGTGCATACACAAAACCTACGCTCTTATCCTTGCACACTAATACATACTGCTGCAGCAACGCGGTTTGTTGTAATTCAGGCCTGATACGTTGCACACAGCGTTCGCCCGTCAAAGAATCGCCCAGCGTCACAGCGCCTGTAGGCACCGGATCTAAACCCGCACTTGTTGTTTGCGCAAACAGCGTCGAAACAAGAAAAACACTGAAGCATAAAAATAACAACGCAAAGCCATCGCGCAGACGCACCGACCATTCGTCTTGACTCAATTTGCGGCTACGTTGCATCAAGAAAGCTACCAATTTGAACTATTCCCAGAACCTGAAATTTCACGACCCATCACCGAGCCAGACGGCGCGGGCGTTTTTTGTGTGGCTTGTAACGCGATACCGGGCGAAACCGGCGTGATGGTCACGCGCTCAGTGGGTCTGGCCTCTTGCTTGGCTGTGGTAACAGGTGCTGGTGGCTTAACCGTTTGCAAGGTGAAGTCGCCCGCGTCGGCACCGTCTTTGCTAACCGCAACCGGTGTGAGCGCGGGTGCTGCAGGGGCAGCAGTTGCAGTACTAGCAGGCGTAGCCGTTTGCGCGGCTTGGCCTGAGGTTGTCGAGGTGGTCGCAGCTGACGTGTCACCTGGATCACTGACCGTTGAGGTGGTCGAGCTAAGCGTTGTGACCGATAGGGGCTCAACAAACTCTTGAGTCGCAACGGTGCTTTGTGCGGTGCTCGTCGTGGCAGCAGTTGTGGTTGTTGTCGCTGTTGTAGCTGTTGTAGCCGTTGTGGTCGTTGATGCTGTGGTCGTTGTTGAGGCGCTGCTTGAAACAGTCGTCGTGTCCGTTGACGTTGTCGTGCTCGCGCTAGACGTTGTGGTCGCGGCTGGTGGCGGCGGTGGTGGCGACACAAAGACCGCCGCACTCGTACTCGCCACCACGGTGGCTACGGCTTGCGCAACGGCTTGTTCAACTACAACAGTCGTTGTGGTACTCAGCGCAGCAGCCCTGGCTGTGGCGGCATCAGCTGCGGCTTTTGCTGCCGCGGCATCAGCTGCGGCTTGGGCAGCCGCAGCGCTTGCTGCAGTCGTAGGGGTGATGGTAGTAGTTGTAACGGGTGTGACTACAGCCGAGGTGACGTCACCACCGCCGCTTGTGCCACCACCTCCATTACTCGTTGGATTGTTCACGGTGACCGTTACGGCATTGTTGGGGCCGTAGGTGCCAGTTCCAGAGACAGTATTGTTGTAGCTAAAAACTGAGGAAAGGGCTTCGGTACCGGTTAAGGTAATGGAAATATTACCGGCGCTCCCCAAGCCGCTCGGCAGGTAAAGACTCGCGCCTGCTCGACCATCTAAAGGTGTGTACGCAAACACCGGACCATCAAGCGTTAAAGCAAAGGCACTCCAATCCAATGCTGAGATCAGGGTCAAGTTCGGGCTTGCTAGCCTAACTGCACCACTAGTAGACTCCATCGTAATCCCTGCCCCTTCACTATAACTTCGCAGAGTGAGGCTACCATTTGAAGAAAAACTTCCACCGCCCCAGTAGATCTTATCTGCGGCGATTTCGGAACCCCCCGTGCCAACTGACACAGCTGCGTTCCAGTTCAACCCTGTACCTGCCCTGAGAGTCAAGCCTCCACTATCCTGCACAGTCACGATGGCCCCTAACCTCAAAGTGTCTGTATTGACTGATAGGCTGCTACCAACGCCCAAGACAGAGGCAACGGTATAGGAAGAATCAATATTGACGGCACCGAGACCGTCGCCGTAGACAGCGGTAATAGTGAAATTACCAGTCTGAGTGACTGGGCTCGTCACATTAACGATTGCGCTTGTCAGCGTACTCCCGCCACATTCTTGACATGCCGTCAAATTGGCTCCCAGGTTGAGAGTAGCTGCCGAAGTCACGTATAGAGCGTTGAAGC
>Ga0070374_10000162_pt1 | contig 25411 bp, 26 predicted proteins | sample LauGreSuBDMM15SN_2_FD_66374 | JGI IMG/M metagenome (GOLD analysis project Ga0070374, IMG submission 66374) | Freshwater lake microbial communities from Lake Michigan, USA - Su13.BD.MM15.SN (version 4) (version 4) | ecosystem: Environmental > Aquatic > Freshwater > Lake | place: Lake Michigan...
GGAAGTTCGGGTGTGTCGGGTAGTTCAGGTATTAGTGGTTCTTCAGGAACATCAGGAACAAGTGGTAGTAGTGGATCAAGTGGAACATCAGGTTCTTCTGGAAGTAGTGGTAGTAGTGGTACAACAACAATTACAAATGCATCTGACAATCGTGTAATGACAAGTGTTGGAGGTGTAACATTAAATGCAGAAACAAACTTTACATTTGATGGTACACAAATGTATCTGTCGGGTACAAATAATGGATCAACACCATTATTAGATTTAAGAGCGTCAGGTACAGGAACATATCAAAGAGGAGTTAGATTATTAAATAGTGGAATGGGTGTAGGTGATCATATTATGATGTCTATAGGTCAAGCTGACGGATCAAGAAATATGGGTCAGTTTTACTTTCAATATAATGGAGCAAATTCAACTAGTAATAGAATATCCATGGGTTTACATTCAGTAGACGATGTTCTTAACATTCTTGGAACAGGATTTGTTGGTTTGGGCACCACCAATCCTGCATACAGATTAGAGACAAATGGTGATGTAAAAGTAACTGCAGGTGCGTTAGGTGTAAATGTTAACCCATCGGCAACAGACGGCAGAATTGATGCGGGTAATGATGTTATTGCATATTCTTCTGATAAGAGATTAAAAACTAATATTGAAGTTTTAGACAATCCCTTAAATAAAATTCTTAAACTTAGTGGTTTCACATATAATTGGAATGAGTTAGCAAAAAATGTTGCAAATTTCGATACGAATGAAAGATTGGTCGGTGTTTTTGCACAAGATGTTAAAGAAGTCTTACCTGAAGCTGTAAAATTAGCACCTTTTGATAATGATGGTACGGACAAATCAAAGAGCGGAGAAGAATATTTAACGGTTCAATACGAAAAAATTGTTCCATTATTAATAGAATCAATTAGAGAGTTAACTAAAAAAATTGAAGACTTAGAAAAGAAAATAAAATAACATTAAAGCGAAGGTTTAGTTTATAATAAAATAATTTTAGTTTTAATTGATAATAAAGTAAAAAATAGAGTATTTATATAAAAACTAGTTAGGATTATGGGACAACTACCTGCTACAGGAACCGAAATAAGTATGGGAAGAATTTCACAAGCATTGGGTTTAACTGGTGCTCCCACTGGAGGTTCAAATATTGGACTTAACTCAACGTTAGGTACTGGTCGAAATAGGGCCACAACAGTCATCGCAAGCATAACTAGTGGATCACAAGTACAAGAAGGGTCTGATTTTGGAGGGTTAGATACACCAAATACATACTAATCATTTACTGTTTTATAAGTTTTTTATATATTGGGTATTATACCCATGGATTTAAAATATAAAAAACATACGTCACAATACGAATTACAATACCTTATTTGGTCAGGTATTGATTTTGATAGGGATAAACTCATCAAATTTATTAAGAAACGAAATTTACTTAGGTTTCTATCATTTTTCTCAAAATCTCACAGAGAAGAATACAAAATTTACAATTCCATTTTAGAATCGTATAACCCTCAAAAAATTGAAGGGTTATTAAAGAATGATGAAAACATTTCTCGATTATCCTTAATTGAAAAGTGGTCAAGAATTGGTGCAATTGAAATTGTGGTTGCAGGGTCATTTTCTAAAAACACATACGAAACGGTGAGTAATTTACCGATAAGTGATTATCAACAATTCACTAAAAGAGTTCAGGAATTAATTGCACTCTCAAATAATTTTACAAGCCAAGATTATAATTCAAAAACAGAATTACCAGGAACATGAAAAAGACAATATTCAACAGCAGCTTATGGGAGGGAAAACCAACCAAGTTATCAATTTTAGTACCAACTCGAGATATGGTTCATACACATTTTTCATATTGTCTAGCACAATTAATGAAGACAACACAAATGAATGGAATAGATACGTATTTGTTTTATAATTCCAGTACTATATTATTGAATCAAAGAGAGACGTTGATTGAGAAGGCTAAGGAGGTTAAATCTGATTATGTTTTATGGTTGGATAGTGATATGATGTTTCCCGACACAACAGCATTAAGACTTTTATCACATAACAAAGAGATAATATCATGTAATTACATGAAACGTTCAAAACCAATGAATACGGTAGCATACACTGACGTTAATGATTGGGATAGTTGGGTTCCACTTAGACCACAAGATGAATTAGTAGAAGTAGAAGGTGTTGGTATGGGTTGCATGTTAATGAAAACATCAGTTTTTTCTAAATTAGAAAAACCATATTTTGAATTTATCTATAAAGACAATAGTTGGCATGGTGAGGATTTTGAATTACAAAGAAAATTAAGAGAAATTGGTTATAAAATTTATATTGACACAGTTTTAAGTATGGATATTAAACATATCGGACTTTATGGTTATGGTGTCAATTTTAACGGTCCAAATAATGAATAAAATAGGTTTTGGAATTTTTTGTTTTGGGGACGAGTATTATTTTAATGGTACTTTAGATAAAATTAAAGATATGTTAGATAATAAATTACATTGTCATATTTTAACCGACAATGTTGATTTTTTTACAACAAAATATTCATCATCTTTCTTACATATTCATCACTATCATCGAGAATGTAAATCATATTCTGATAAAATTATATTAGTTAAAAAAATATTAAAACATAACGATATTTGTATCATTTTAGACGCCGATTCAAAAATTCAAGACGGTAACATTTTTAATGATTTAAAAACTTATAAATTTAAAAATGGAATCACATACATCTCAACACTTTTAAATCACCCATGTAAGAAAAATTACATTGAGGACTTTGATTTGTATAGTGATGAGTGGAGACCCTACACAAACTATGCAAGAACAAAGTATAGTGCAATAAATCGATTAGAAACAATATGGGAATATTTTTTAGTGTTCAATAAGTTTGGTTTTAACGATAAAAATTTTTATATTGAATATGAGAAATTACAAATTGCAAAAGAGTATTCAGATATTCAGAAAAAAAATATGACAATCGGTGCTGGAGAGGGAATGTCGATAATGGTTAGTGCAATGATTTCCAACACACCAATTCAAAGAGATGAAATACTATATGATTTGTTAAATAATAGAATATTACCAATAAGTAAAAATCACCCAACCAAATGATTACTAATCAAGACTTTATAAAAGAAAGAATCACCACAAATTATGGTGAAGATGTACCCTACAGATGGACTCACGGTGCAACCAAAGAACATTTAGGTGATGGCATGGTTGTCTATTCAATTGTACAACACATGAGAGCAAAGAGTTGTCTTTGTATTGGTTCAGGTGGTGGTTTCATACCTCGTATTATTACACAAGCAAGATTAGATTTACACAAACAAGGTATTTTTGAGGGTGACGACAACTTAAGTTGGGGTGATATTGGTGTAACCTATCTGGTTGACGCTTGTAATGGGGTAGGAGGACCTAACGACCTTGAAGATGAGAATTCATACTACCGATACACATTCCACCCCAGATTGATTAAATCAACCTCGGAAGAAGCGTACTATAATTTCTTCGTTATACAAGATATTAAACTTGATTTAATTTTTATTGATGGTGACCATTCATATGAAGGAATTAAAAAAGATTTTGAACTCTATTCAAATCTATTGACCGATAATGGTATAATAATTATACATGATACAGACGGCAACTATGAAGAATCGATTATTATTACTGAAGATGCAAAAAAAGATTATCATCGTTTTGATGGACCCGCTAAATTTGTTAAAGAATTAGAAAAAAATCCTGAATATAATTTGATTAATCTACATAATTTTCGTATATTACCAACAAAGCCATCCTCTAGCGGGATTACATTGGTAAATAAGAAAAAATGATTAGATTAGTTTCAGTTATTGGTCACGGGAAAGAACTTATCCCACATTTTATTAAACATTATCTACCTTATGTAGATGAAATCCAATTTGTTATATATGAAACTGATTTATATAACAATTTAACAAACGAAGTATCCGAATTAATAAAGGGGAATAAAAAAATTAAGATTATAAAGACCATCAAAGACCGAATCTTTGATTGGGAAAAAGTGACCCAACTATATAATTTTATAAAATCTAAATCACCGAATGATTGGTGGGTAATTGCAGATATTGACGAATTTCATTTATATCCCAATAACGATTTAAAAAAATTAATAGAAAATTGTAATGAATACGGTTGGGACGTTGTTAGGGGTGGATTTATTGATAGAATAGGTAGAGGAGGTGAATTTTCCGAACTGACGGACAAGTCATCAATATGGGAACAATTTCCAAATGCGGGATTTTTTAGATACCCAATGAGTCGAGCATGTCCAAATAAGATATGTGTTGTTAAGGGTCATGTTGAAATTACGTCCGGTCAACATTACGCAAAGATTGATGGACAAACAACGTGGAAATGGCAGGGTTGGAACCACCCATTAATAAATCCTCACTCATTTGTTCAGGTTCATCACTTTAAGTGGGATAAAACATGCGTCGATAGAATCAAAGCGGTTGCTAATTTAAATGAGACTTATTCGTATTCAAATGAGTATAATACAATGTACGAAGGTATAAGAAAAAATAAATTTAAAATAAATTTAGATAAATCTGAATATATGTTTGAATTAGGATTAATATATCCTAACTTTGATGAGTATAGAAAATGGAATAAATTAATTAAAAAAATCATATCAATATGAGCTTAACAAAAACAAAAACAACAAAACCTGAAACTCTTGAACAAGATGATATTCAGAAAGAATTTTTACTTCTTGAACAAAGAAAGACTAAAGCAATGGAAAAAATTGCAAACTCATTAGATGCTTTAACCGTTTGGTTTGAAGAGGTCGATAAGGATGAGTGGAGTGCAAGAATTCAATATTACTTGGCCGAATACCATAATAAATACATTAAAGGAGAAGAGGGAACTAAACCAGAATAATGAGTCACAAGTTAGGTATTATCGTTCCATATAGAGATAGGTATGAACAATTGCAAAAATTTAAAATTGCAATTAAAAAATATCTTAATGAAAAAAACATTGATTATGAACTAATCATTGTTGAGCAGGATAGTGCCCGAACATTTAATAGAGGTAAATTATTAAATATTGGTTTTATATACGCCAAGAAATTGAAATGTGATTACGTTGTATTTCATGACATTGATATGTTACCAATTAATGTAAACTATTCTTTCTCTGATATACCAATTCATCTCGCAACTAATTTATTAGGAACAGGTGGATTTAAAAGAATTGTGTTTGATGAATATTTTGGAGGAGTAACTTTATTTCCTATTGACTATTTTGAACTAGTAAACGGATTTTCAAACAATTATTGGGGGTGGGGATACGAAGATACTGACTTACTTTATCGTTGTGTCCAAAGTAAAATACCATTAGACTCAAAAGAAATAGAAATATCAAGTGGAGGTAACGCCGCATTAAGATTTAATGGTGTTAATTCATATGTTAAATCAAAAAACATTATTAATTTAAGAGATAATGTAACAATATTCATTTCATTTTGTCCTGACGAATTAGTTTTAAACGAATGGAAAAGTGAAGATATTATGGCAGCCTTTGCAATACAAGGATACGATTTTAGAATTTGTTATAATTCATACTCAAGGTACACATTTGAAATATTTGACAATTCTGGTGACGTTATTTATATTGATTCTAATATAATAACAAATTATAAAACAAATATTTGTGTCACGATTGATAACATTAATAAAAAAATTAAAGTATATCAAGACGGTGAAATGTTTGGAGATTCAACGTTTGAAAGATTACGCAACTATACTAAAGAGAAGTATTTTTATTTGGGTTGTGTGAACCCTGAAAGAGAAGGTAATGAAAATTATTTTAGAGGTGTTATTGATTCATTTGCAATTTATAACGATGTGTTAAGTGAATCTGAAGTTGTTGAAATTTCTAAGAATAAATTTTTTGGTTTAACTCAAAATTTTGGAGACTATAAGTCTGATTATAAATTAATAACTTATTATGACGCAAAATTTATTAAGGGTTATAAATTGATTGATTTATCTGGTAATGAAAATAACGGAGAAATTGTTAATTGTGAAATTATTCCTTATGAATACAGTAACAATAAAATTATAGATGTTCCATTTAGAAGGACATCAACATTTCAATTAATGCCACACGAAGAAAATGGTTATGTTTTAAATGGTTGGAAAGATAAAACAACAAGATATAATCAATTAAGATTTTATAATGAAGTATCAAAAGGATACATAAACACAAAAGAAGACGGATTAAATAACTGTGAATTTAAAGAACATGGTCATAGTCGCGTCGATAATTACTCCCATATTGTAGTTGGAATATGAAACATAAGTTAGGCATTTGTATACCGTATAGAAATAGAAAGGATCACCTTGATAAACTAATACCAGAATTGAGTCAATATCTTAAAAAGAAGGGAATCAATCATAAATTTTATGTTGGACATCAGGTAGATGAAAAACTTTTTAATAGAGGGGCAATGAAAAACATTGCAGCTCATTACGCATTTAATGATGGTTGTGATTATGTCGCATGGCACGACGTTGATATGGTTCCACATGATAATAAATGTGACTACGGTTATCCTGAAGAAACACCAATACATATCGCAACTAAATTATCAAAATACGATTTCACCATGGGGTATGATCAATACTTCGGGGGAGTTGTTTTATTCAATAAGGAACAAGCGGAAAGAATCAATGGATATTCTAATGATTATTGGGATTGGGGTCAAGAAGATGATGATTTATTTTGGAGAAGTTATTATGAAGGATATACAACTGGAAAAGTTTTTGACGAATATAAAGATAGATTAGTTGCAAAATTTAATGGTAATAATTCATTTTTATCGTTACCAACAAACAGAGATATTAGTGCATCTTTACATCAAAGTCATACAGTTTCAATTTTATTTAAAGCGGACCAACAACAAGAAAAAGTTCCGATATGGTTAGTGGGTGATACCGATAGAAAATTTATTGAATACCCAATAATCAGAAAAGACGGTAGTTGGACTTGGGGAATATCATTCAACAATTCAAGAGCGGTTACGATGGTTGCGTTTGACAAAGAAAAGAAACACAATTACAATTGGGCAAAACGATTTGAAAATTTATGGACGTGGGTTACAATATCATTCAATGAAGAATCTAAGTCTTATAATTTCTTTGTTAACGATGAAATTGTTGCACACCTAAATGGATTAAAAGTGAATTCTGAATTTCCAATTGGTGAAGAACTAATGAGACACCAAGGACAAACACCATTCATGTTAGGTTTTTGTAATCATTCAAACGTTTATTATAAGGGAGAAATCGCAGAAGTTAAAATCTTTAATAAACATATTGTAGATTTTAATGAGACATTAAATGATGAAGATTTAATTTTACATTATGACTTCTCAAGAGGTAACAAAGATTTAGTTAATGGTGAGTATGAATTAACAAATAACAATGTAGAATTTGAAAACGAAGAGATTAGAGTTATTGAGAATATTATACCATTCAGAAGAGAAGGTTCTTTTCTTTGTCTTCCGCATATCGATGAGGGTTATGTCAATGGTAAATGGGCTAAGGGTGAAACTACTGCTAAAAATGAAAAAAGATTTGTGACTGAAATGCAACAAAGAAAGATTGATTATAAAAACGAGGGTTTAAACAGAATATTAGAAGTAATGGACATTGAAAATGTGGATGAAACACTTTATCCAAATACAATGTTCATCAACGTAAAAATGAAATAAAATGGAACAAGAAATCGGTTCAGAGATGGTTAATTTTAACCTCACCAAAGACAAATTAAATGGTGTGGGTTGTGGATTCTGTTTAGCAAAATGGACACAAGTAACAATGCATCTTCATAATGGTACAACACATAGTTGTCACCATCCAGAACCACATAAGGTGAGTTTAGAGGAGTTGTCTCGTAACCCAACGGCATTACATAATAGTAAAATAAAAAAACTTGCTCGAAAAGAAATGTTGGAAAACAAACGACCAAGTGAATGTTCTTATTGTTGGAATGTTGAAGATAACAGTAGTTCGTTTTCAGATAGAGTTTTTAAATCATCCGAACCATGGTCTGAACCACATTTTAATGAGATTAAAGAATCAGATTGGAGAGATAACTTTAACCCAAAATATGTGGAGGTTAACTTTTCAAATACATGCAATTTCAAATGTGCATATTGTGGTCCTGAATACTCTACAAAATGGATGGAGGAAATCAATGAACATGGTGGATATAAGTTGGCAACTCAAGAGTTTAATACGTTAGAGAGAATGGAACAAAGAGGTACTAAACCTTTTAAACATTCTGACCATAATCCATACGTTGAGGCGTTTTGGGGATGGTGGCCTGAATTATATCAATCACTCGATACATTTAGAATTACAGGTGGAGAACCATTGTTATCTAAAGACACGTGGAAGGTATTGGATTATATTTTAGAAACTGAAACTCCAAACAAAAATTTAAAATTATCAATCAATAGTAACTTAGGTGTCCCTGACGAATTAATTGACAGGTTGATTGAAAAATTAGATAGAATTATAAAAGAGGATAGAGTTAAAGAAGTGGTAATTTTCACATCTTGTGAAGGATACGAAAAACAAGCGGAATATACTCGTTACGGATTAGATTTTAATAAACTAATTTCAAATATTGATAAGATACTTCTTCTATTAGATAGGGTAACGATTGTTATGATGTCAACATTCAATCTTTTTAGTGTCTTTAGTTACGAACGATTAATTAAAAAGGTATATGAACTGAAACGAAAACATTTCACAACGAGAAGATATTGGAATTCCGCGTTGATACTTGACACGTCGTATTTAAGACACCCACCATTTATGAGTTTTAGGCTGTTAAAAAATTACATTGATGTCGAATATTTTAATCGATGGATAAAGTACATGAAGTTCAACTCAACATATAGAAGTTTAAATTTTCATGAACAACAAACAATAGATGACGTAGGATTCTCAACTCAAGAAATTGAAAAAATAACAAGAATTAAAGATATATTCATTGCAGATTATCAAACCGAAATATCAGAATTTGATGGACACAAAAAAGATTTTATTATGTTCATCGAAGAGTACGAAAAACGTAGAGGTATGAATTGTGAGGAGTATTATCCAGAATTAATTGACTTTATTAAAAAAATAAAAGATGAAAATAAAATATAAACAACCATATTGGGTTAAGTTTAATTGGGAGATTGAATCTCACCATAATAATCAATATGTTACCGAATTTAATAAGTTCGAAAGTGATGCAATAAGAAATTTCCAACATAAAAAATCCTATACCATCACTTGTGATTTCAAAATCGATGAATCACATAAAACCGATAAAATTTTTATGATTTTCGGAAAGCCTGGTAAGAACTTAGGGTTAGCGTATAACACTGAAGCCAAGGTATTATCATTTGAATTTTGGACCACATTAAATGGGGAAGACAAGTTTAATTACCTCTTATTTGAAAATTGCGAATTAAGTAAGGACTTTAATGTTGCAACAATAATCAGAGATAACAATGAGTTTAAAGTATTCTTAAACTTCAAAGAAATTAGTTCAATGGTCTTTGAAGGGGAATTAATTGAAGACTACAAACACTCTGAAATATTTTTAGGATGTGGTAACCCTGGTTCACCTGTTGAGGAACATCGTTATCATGGGGAAGTGGACGTTAATCATTTCTCAATTATAATGGAAAACACCCAAATCAGTAATAGTAAAAGTATCCATAAATCAAAGGATTATGAAATAATTAGAAAAAGATATTACAAAGATATTTTGTTCTTTTATGATTTCGAAACCATTAACAATATTGGTATCATATATGATAGCTCAAAAAATACACACTTTTTAGAACAAGTTCCTAATCAGTTTGTATTGTAATTAACAAAAAAATAACGTATAATTTAAAAAAAAAGAAATGTCAGAACAATTAGCAGATTGGAGAGATAAAAACTTAAATTCAGTGAGTTGTAGTTTTTGCGCCGCAAAATGGTACAACGTTAGTTTACACTTAGGTCATGGATTTACAAATTCATGTCATCTCCCCTTACCACATCCTATTGATTTGGAAAAAATCAAAACAAACCCAGCAGCATTACACAACACCGACTTCAAAAAAGAAATCAGAAGAATGATGCTAGAAGGTATTAAACCTGCGGAATGCTCATACTGTTGGAAGATTGAAGATATTGGTAGAAATAACATTTCTGACCGTGTCTATAAAAGTCAAATCTATAGTGAAGAGGAAATTGCAGTATTAAAGGAACTTCCGTGGGATGCAGATATTACACCAAAAACAATTGAGGTTAGTTTTGACCGTACTTGTAACTTTGCGTGTTCGTATTGTAACTCAGGTTATTCAACAACATGGGGTAAAGACATTAAAAAGAATGGTGCGTATCAGAAGTTTAAAACAACTAGTGCAGGTGCATATTATGCAGATGGGTCTTGGTCTGAAATCTATGGTAAACAAAATGAAAATAATCCATATGTGGATGCATTTTTAAAATGGTGGCCTGAATTGACTAAGACATTACATGAAATTCGAGTAACAGGAGGTGAACCATCACAAAGTCGTAATTTCTGGCAATTTATGGAGGAAGTTAAGAAACACCCATCACCAAATTTAAGAGTTGCAATTAATTCTAATTTAGGTTTAAACCAAGAAACCGTTGATAAGTTAATCAATGTTACACATGAAATTGATGTTAAAGAATTTGACATTTATACAAGTTGTGAAGCGTATGGTAAACAAGCAGAATATATTAGAGATGGTTTAAATTACGAGCAGTGGAGAAACAATTTAGTACAAGTAATTGAGAAGGCGAACATAAGACAAGTTGTTATTATGATGACTATCAATAGTTTATGTTTATTCAGTATCGCCGAATTCTTGGATGATATGTTGACATTGAAGGCGAAATATGGTTGGAATAAACCAATTGTAGATTTTAATATTCTTAGATGGCCGGCGTTTATGTCACCATTAACATTACCTGATGATATTAAACATGATTTACATGGTAAACTATCAATGTGGTGGAGAAAACATAAAAAAAATCCATTAATTAATATGCATGAAGGTGCACAAATTCAAAGATTGGTGGATTACATTGAAGTTGTTAATAGAGGACATAATACGACTGAGATGGACGTAGATATGCAATATCACGACTTTAAGAGTTTCTATACACAATACGACGTTAGAAGAAATAAAAACTTTGTTGAGACATTTCCTGAATTAGAAGAATGGTACAATTCATTAGTTATCGATAATACAATAAAGGATGTGAAAGTTACTGATGGTAGAATAACTCATTTTGAACCAGGTGAATACATATCAGATAAGGAAAATTATAATAAATAATGGTCATAAGTAAGAATGTACCCGTAATTCAAAACATACCACAATCAAACAAAACATTAAAATTTAGCTCAACAGATTCTGAAGAAAGTTTCATAATAAACAAAGAAAGATTAGGTGAAGATTGGGAATATTTTAATAAGGAGATTGAATATAATTACAATTCTTGGGGATATAGATCAAAGGAATTTGATGAGTTAAAAGACGACTATATGATTGTCTTTGGTTGCTCGTTTACTGAAGGCATTGGTTTGCATTACGATGATTTATGGGCAACTAAATTAGGTAAGGAACTTAACCTCGACGTATTGAATTTGGGGATGGGGGCTGCAGGAATAAATTTCCAATTTTACAACACAATTTTAATCCATAGTCACATTTTAAAAAAAGGCAAACTACCAAAATTGGTTGTTTATCAATGGCCAACAAAATTTAGAACTGCTTATGCATTTAATCAGGATTATGAAGAAAGAATACAATTAGAATTATATTCCGCAACGTATCCTGAACATGTTCAACCAAACTCTAAAAAATATTATTACGAGTGGTATAAAAAGAGTTACATCGATAACGGTGGCGAAATGACTAAAGATATTTTTATCTCACTTACCTTATGTAATAATATTTGGAAATCATTAAACATTCCGGTTATTAATTGGCAATGGGGAAATGATATTGCAAATGAGTTGGACTTTGTACACTCAAACGACGTTAAAATTTTAAATATTTTTGACGATACTCAAATAAAAAGTAGAGATTGTTCACATAATGGTGCATTATCACAAACATTGGTGGTTAATGAAATATTAAAATCACTAACAAATGATGATAAGGTTTATTGTTCTCTTGAAGATTGGGATAGTGTATTGAATTATTATCGACCAAACGGATCATCAAAATCTTGGTACTTAAATGAGACTGGTTCTTTCGACTACCCTAAAATGTGGGGTGTTTGGAATCTCTTTAATATTGAAGACGGAAATAAACCATTCGGACATGACGTTATCGTTGAAAACACCACACCGAAATATGGAAGTGACGTTATATTCCAAACTAAAGACGAAATAAGGGGTAAAAAACACCTTTATGTCATTAACGTATATGATAATAAATTCTTTAAGAAAAACGAAGAAATCGGGTTCAAATGTATATCAGAACAATATCTAAACGACATCAAAAATGGTAAATGTAAGATAGTGATGATACACCAATTTGAAGGGTATAGTGCATCATCATCACACAACAATGATTTAGACATAATTGATTCTTGGATTAAAGAATTAAACTTACCTGACGAATCGGTTTACTATATACACGGTAATTTATTGGTTGATGAGGTAAGGAAGGAAAAGGGATTTAAATTTAATTGCATACCAATCTCTATTTTTGATTCGTGGATTGATTATAGAGTATTCAAGGATGAAATGGTTGAATTTAAACCTGTAGATAATCAATTTCTTTTCTTATCTTATAACAGAAACCCAAGATACCATCGAGTTTATTTAGTGTCTGAATTTTTAAGAAAGGGACTATTAAATAAAGGTAGAGTGAGTATTGGTAAATTTGACAATGATGAAACTGAATCAGTTAAACAATTGTCTGAAATGTCACCATTGATTATTGATAGAACATTGGATATTAATTGGGCAGGAAATCTTGAGTTACCCGACCATGAGGCAACATTTATGTCAATTGTAACAGAGACTTTGATTGATGAGTCAGTTCTTTTTATTTCTGAAAAAATTTGGAAACCAATTGTTGTTGGTCATCCTTTTATGATTTTAGGTAATGTTGGAACATTGAAATATATTAAAGATTTAGGATTTAAAACTTTTGATAGATGGTTTGACGAGAGTTATGATGATGAAATTGTACATCACAGAAGAGTGGATATGGTTGTTAGGGAAATAAATAAATTCAGAGATAAAACAATCGACGAATTAAAAGCAATTAGAGAAGAAATGAGAGAAACCTGCGTTCATAATAGAAATAGATTTTTGGAAATTATAAAAGACAAATATGACTATGATGGAATTGGAGGTAGTAATAATAAAAAACCGTTGGTTGAAATTTTTAAACAAATCAATAAAACTATTTAGTTATGAATTTTGTATTTGAAGATAAGTCCTTATGTAGGAATTTTATAAATAATTGGGAAATGAATGGTGCTGGGTCATATAGATTTACAATTTCACCACTCTTTAATAGAATGTTCATTTTAGGACACATAATTGAAGGGTACAACGCAAATATTAAGATATTTGACATAAACGATAGACCTGAAAATTATATCATACCTGTTGGAGTTCATAATGATCCACTTACATGGGCTGGCGGAGAATTCACAACAAACGAATCAGTGAGAAGTTTATTTGAATTTATAAATGAGATTTATTTAAATGACTTAATCAATAAAAGAGCACACCTTTTAATCGACTCAAGCTTAGAAGGTTATCATGAAGACTGGGTATTTGATTTTTTTCATAAGGAATGTGAAAAACGTAATATTCCTGCTGATAGAATAATTTTTGTTACCGGTAATTCAATCGTCGAAGAGAGATATAAAATGTGGTTAAAAGATAATTCTAAAGATTTAAAAATTAATCCATTACCATATTCTCATTTTGAAAACGATGTTTATTTGACATCTAAAGATATGTTAGAGGAAAATGATTTACCGACATATGAAGCGCAGGTAACTCATAAAGAAAACAATTTAGAAAATATTAAATTATATAATAATCTTAACAAAAAACCGAGACAACATAGAATATGGTTTTATAGTAAATTATTTCATAACAATTTATTAGATAAGGGACTTGTTAGTATGAATCAAATTGACATATCACAAAGAAGATATTGTGGAGATTTTATGGAACAAGAGTATGTTGAAGAATTTGCAAAGACATTACCATCATTAATTTATGGGGTATCAAATGAAATAGAAGACACCGGATACTATATTAATAGAGTCAATCATAAAGTTTGTGATGACAGTTGGATTTCGGTAATAAGTGAAGCGAGATTTGAGGATGAAGAAGGAACGATATTTTTAAGTGAGAAGATTTTTAAACCAGTCGCATCTCATCACCCATTCATTATAATGGGTAATAAACATAGCTTAAGAGAAATGAAAAAATTAGGTTATAAGACGTTCTCAAATTGGATTGATGAGAGTTATGATGAGTTAGATAATTTGGAAAGAATGGATGCAATTATCAAAGTTCTGAAAGACATTGATAAAATTGAGAATAAATTAGAATGGTTCAAAAGTATGGAAGATGTTTTAAAATACAACTATCAAATTTTAAAAAGAAATGTTACAAAAACATATCCATACGCCTTTAATAAATTAACCCAAATATACGGGGAGACTAAAAAATTAATATAAATGAAAGTTGGATTCATTGGTGTAGGTAAATTAGGTAAAGACGCTGCAGAAGTAATGTCCGAAGCAGGACACGATGTATTGGGTTACGATGTGAGAATGATTTCAGATTGTAAATTTGGAATGACAAATGACATTAGTATTGTGTGTAATCATAGTGAAATTATTTTTATTGCCGTACCCACACCTCATAATATACTATACGATGGAAAATACCCAACATCACATTTAGAACCAAAAGATTTTGATTACTCAATAGTAAAGAACGTTTTGTCTGAAGTAGACAAACACACAAATAAAAACCAATTAGTTGTATTAATATCAACAGTTTTACCCGGTACTATTCGTAAAGAATTCATTCCTCTATGTACCAATTTCAGATTTATATATAACCCATATCTAATTGCTATGGGTACCGTTAAAGAAGATATGATTAAACCCGAAATGATTATCATTGGTACTGAGGACGGATCAAGAACGGGAGATGCAGATAAACTAACTGAATTTTACGGAACATTTGTTTATCCAAAAACAAGATGTGAAATTGGTACGTGGGATGAGGCTGAAGCGATAAAGATTTTTTACAATACATTCATATCAACAAAGATTGCGTTGGTTAATATGATACAAGATGTTGCGGAAATAAGAGGTAATATTGATGTGGACATTGTAACCGGTGCACTCGAAAGAAGTACTAAAAGAATTATTAGTCCTGTTTATATGAAAGCGGGAATGGGAGACGGAGGAGGATGTCATCCAAGAGATAATATTGCATTAAGAACACTATCAACTGAATTAGGATATGATATATTTGATTCCATAATGAGAGCTAGAGAAGTACAGGCAGAAAACTTAGCGAAGAAATTAGAAAAACTTTCAAAAGAATATAATTTACCTGTAATTATTTTAGGAAAATCCTATAAACCCGACGTTGAATATACCGAGGGTTCGACATCAATATTAACAAGTTATTATTTGGAAAAAAATAATGTGAATTTTAAATTTGATTGTGAACCTGAAGTTGCAATTTATCTATTGGCACATAGAGGTAAATTCTATGATTATCAATTTCCAAAAGGTAGTGTGGTTCTAGATGTGTGGAGAGAATTTAAATCTGAAAATAAGGATATTAAAATCATTCATTATGGTAACACTCGAAATTCATGAAAAGAAAATTAAATTTAGTATATGATGATTGGTCGGGAGACAAACCAAAACCAAACGGAGTAAAAATCTACGGAGACCTATTTTGGGACGGAGAGATGTTGATTAGAAATTACTATGATAGAGGATTAGGTTTTGGGTATTATGAAGACCAATTTCCCGAAGAAACAGATAAATTTGAGACGGTAAAATGTAGATTAGAAGATGTAAAACAAAATCCAAATGAAAAATATTACTACATATTGGATTACTTTAGATTTGGATTATGTAAAGCATTATGTTGTGGTGAGTTAGAACATGGAGAAGTAATTGACGCAGTTATAAATGGGATACCACCAATTGGTGAAGATGTTTTGAAATCCCTAAAGGAAGATGACAATTTTTTCCTTATAATGTTAACAGCACATGAACCAGAAGGTGTAAAATCATTCGAATGTGTTAAAGAGTTTATTGAAAAACACTCAATAGTTGCCAAAAAAATATTCATAGTTAATAATAATAGTAAATTAAATGAATTAAAACACACCTACATACCGGAAGTAAATGTTCATTCCTTAAAGTTCATACCCAACACATCAACCTATAGTTTAACTCGTGTAAATTCAAGATTCAACCCCAACAAAGAAGGTAAGTTTTTTTTATGCCATAATAGATCACCCAAAGTTCATCGATATTCAATTTTAACATTACTTAAACATGAAGGTTTATTGGATAATGTAAATTGGTCTTTAGTACCGAGTTATAGTGCCGCAGATAGAGGATTTTTCGGAACACTATTAACTCGAGAAGATTTTAAAAAATATAATGAGGAGATAGAGTATTTTAGGTCAATTGATATAAAAAGGAGCGATTATGAAGTTGACGAAAAATGGTTTAAAGCAAACACTCCCGAGATAAATGTAGAAGGTTTACCCACTTGGATGCGTGTACCTGAAAAAGAATTAACATTTGAAAATTCATATGTTAATATTGTAACCGAATCATCTTTTATTAATAGTGAATTTATAGTTCATATAACCGAGAAATCTTTTAGACCTTTTTATCACTATCAGTTACCAATATTTGTCGCATCACATCACCATATTAAACACTTAAAAGAAACATATGGTTTAGATATGTTTGACGATGTTATTAATCATTCATATGATGAGGTGATTAACGATAGGGATAGGTTATTTAAAATTATAGAGGAAATAAAAAGATTGAATGAGAATAAGGGGGTGATAAAGGAATTTTACAGAAATAATTACGAAAGATTTGAAAAAAATAAAATCATAATATATAACATCTTAAAAAATACGGATGATTATTTATTTTTTAGAAATTTAATTTAACTATGAATAGATTATGGGTTTTTGGGGATAGTTACACTGCAGAATATTTTCCTGTTGGGGAAGAATTCACCGTAAGTAATTATGACCATTACAAAATATTTAAAGGTGGGAGGTTACCAGATATATGGCCAAAAATTTTAGGAGATAAACTTGGTTACGAGGTTAAAAATCTTGCAAAGGGAGGGTCCGCCAATACTAATATATTTCTAAGTTTTCTAAATGTGTGTGAACAATTAAATGAAAATGATAAGGTGATTATTGGGTGGTCAAATAATAAAAGATTTGTGGCTGCAAATTTTGATATTAATATTTTCAACGATATATTACCATGTGACAGTGAATTTCATGAAACACACTTATCTAAAAGAACAATAGAAGAAATATTTTACAATAGAACCCACCCGATATGGGTTGAAGAGGTTTATGGTTGGATTAAATTGATTAACCTTTATTGTGATTTAAAAAAAGTTAAAGTACATCATTGGACAAGTGACGACGATATGACTTGTCAATTTAATCAATACGATAATGAAAAATACATAAGTGTTTTAGAAACCGCAAATAGATGTTTAGGTTTAATGGAATATATTTCTGAATTAAATTATGAACAAAATGGAACACATAGTAGAATCATATTTGAAACAAATGACCAAATTACAGACGGTCATTTTGGTGAATACGGTCATATTGCACAAGCCGATTATTTCTATAATTTCATTAAAAAACACGAACAATGTTAAATATTGGAGTTGCCGGTTGTTCCCATTCTGGTGGAGGTTACGGACACTCATGGACATATTACATGTCCCATAAATTAGGTTGTAAATTAACCGATGTTACCGCACCTGGAGTTGGTAATGAAATGATGATTGAAAAGATTAAGAAAACTTTGGAAACCAACATAGAACATGACAAAGTGGATTTTTACATTTTTCAAATTATTGAACCATCCAGATTAGTTTTAGGTTTAAACGGAAATAATCCTGAAGAAGAATATAAAAAATATCAATTAGGTTTAATTTATAACGAAAATAATATTAACTGTCATAGACAGACTAATGGTATATCGTATTTCACATTTCAACAACAAATTGATAATGATGATGTTAATAAATTGATTAGTAAAAATTATGATTTTGCAAATTTTATGAGGAACCATATTTTAATTTCAGATTTTAATATGAAAATTAAAGTATTTCACACATTAATGGCCATTCAAAACTTATTTAATTTTTATAACAAAAAAGTTCTATTTTTTTCTTGGTCGGTAAACATTAAAGAACTTGCAAAAGAGGTTGGATATGAAAATATTATTACCTCAATGAACATTATAGATGGTAATGTAGAAACATTTGCAAAAAATCGACAATTAAAAACATTTAGTAAAGTTGATTTTCATTATGGGTCCGAATCACAAAAAATAATTTATGATGATTTTCTTCATGAAAACATTGTGGAGTTTATAAATAATAAATTATGAGATTATTAACATTTGGAGATAGTTGGACTGCGGGACACGGAGTCGAGACCGATGTTACGTACAAAGAAAATGCTCATCCAACGCAAGGAAAGGGATTTATTGTTAATTTAAGGAGATTCAATTCTTGGCCAAGATATGTTGCAGAAAAACTTGATTGTCTTTTTGTTAATAATGGATATTGTGGTTCCGGTAATCGTGATATATATGATGAAGTTAAAATACTATTTGACGATAAAATGATTGAGAAGGACGATGTGTTTATTATAATGTTTTCGTACCCACATAGATATAGAATTAAAAAACCAGAGAACGACCCAATTAAAGTTTTCAAAAAACTTGAAGAATTGTTGCAACCATATAAGAGATTTTATTTTAATAGTTTTTATCCAACGTTCAAAGACGAGGATGGATTTGACACCACAACTCTACCCGAACATTTCATAAATCCAAATGGAACTATGGTGGATATGTTAAGAGACTATGAAATTGCAAATGATAAATCAGTTTGGGAATATGAAAGTAGAAGTGTATGGGAAAACGAACATAATCTATGGTGGGGAGATTACCACCCAAATCTTTTAGGGTATAAGTTGATTGCCGAAGAAATTGTAAAGCAAATTAAGGATAAACTATAATGTATAAAGAAATTAATAATGCGTTGTTTATCAATCATTTATCAAAACAATATGATAAATTAAAAGACTATACACCTAAAGTTGCCACCGACTCTAATTTGGTTGCGGTTATCGTTGAATGTAGACCCTTACCTTATCTAATAACAGTTATTAAAACAGTTATGTACTATTTGGGTAATAAGTGGTCATTACAAATATTTCATGGTTTAGAACACGAAGATGAGTTGAGGGGTGAGACGAAAAAATGGGGTAACATTCATTTTGAAAAAATGGGAGTTAATAATATTACTAAAATTGAATATAACAATTTATTAAAGTCCCCCGATTTTTGGAGGAGGATTAAAGGAGAAAAGGTTTTGATATTTCAATCAGATGCAATATTACTTAGAGAAGGGATTGATGAATTTTTGGAATATGATTATATAGGAGCACCTTGGTTAAAACCAAAGGAAAATAGTTACGTTGGTAATGGTGGATTATCACTAAGAACTAAGGATGTTATGTTAAAAATTGCCGAAAATCACACGGATGACGATGATCCACAAGAAGACATTTTTTTTATAAAATACCTAAATGGTTATAATGTTGCAGATACTAAAACTGCAATGAAATTCAGCGTTGAGGATGTTTATTTCCCCTATCCATTGGGTTTACACAACCCAATAAAAATCAAACCCGATTTATTGTTTAATATTTTGGAAAATAATGTTTAGATACATTTGTATTTTTGACATTTTTTCATTATATTTTACCTATGAACCATGATTTTAAATGGCCGTTAATCAATGACAACATATCCCAACAGGATAGGGAAGTTCTCGCTGACTTTGTTCTAAATGGAAAAAGATTCACTAATGGTGAGAAAGTTAGAGAGTTTGAGTCTATTTGGTCTAAATGGTTAGGTGTGAAACACAGTACCATGGTGAATTCTGGTAGTTCTGGTAATTTCATATCAATGGCAATGGTTAAGGAATTAAGAGGTGTAGGTGAAATCATTGTCCCACCACTTGGTTGGGTATCCGACATATCATCCGCTCTACAATTAGGTATGACAGTTAGATTTGTTGACATCTCAATCAAAAACCTATCAATCACTGCAGATAATATTAGAAAAGCTATCACACCTGATACAAAGGCAATTGTATTAGTTCATTGTTTAGGATTCAACGCCATCAATGAGGAAATCATCAAGATTGCAAAAGAACATGATTTATTATTGATTGAAGATTGTTGTGAAGCACATGGTGCAACATTTAACGGTCAAAGAGTTGGTTCATTTGGTGACATCTCAATATTCTCATTTTATTTTGGTCATCACATAACCACTATTGAAGGTGGTATGGTATGTGTTAATGATGATAATTTACACGATTTAGCACGTTTGTTTCGTTCACACGGAATGACTAGAGAAGCGTCAATAGAGGTACAAGAAAAATATAAAAAAACACATCCACATCTAAATCCGTTATTCACATTTTCGGTACCAGGTTTTAATATGAGAAGTACCGAACTCAATGCCGTTTTAGGTATTGAACAAATGAAAAGGATTGACTATAACATTGAAAAACGTAGACATAACCTAAAAATTTGGTTAGAAAATTTAGACAATAGAAAATACGTAACAAAATTTGATACCGAAGGTAATAGTAGTTTTGCGTTACCATTAATAATACTACCCGGTTATTCATCACAGTTTAAAATAAATGATGATTACTCAAGTGTTTGTGATTTATTAGATTTTGAAAAAGTAGAATATCGTTTAGGTACCGCTGGTGGAGGTGACCAAACATCACAACCATACATGGAAAAGTTTATCTATCACGTGCAAGGAAGTACTGCAAATATTGATTGGGTACATAACAATTCGTTATATATTGGTAACCATACCGATTTAACGGATGAACAAATAATAGAATTGTGTAATAAATTAAATAATATATTAGATGAGTTTTAAAAATAAAAAAATATTAATAACTGGTGGTTGTGGTATGATTGGTAGATCGTTATTGAACCAATTATTAAACGAAGAATGTGAAATTACTGTGGCTGATTTAACAGCTCCGACCGATTTACCAGATGGTGTTAGGTTTATTAAAGTTGATTTAAGAGATTTTCAGGCGTGTTTAAGTATTTGTGCAGAAAAGAATTACATTTTTCATTTGGCGGGTGTTAAAGGATCACCAAAAATGGCGTTAGAACAGCCCAAAGATTTTATGGTACCGATGTTACAATTTAACACTAATATGATGGAGGCTGCGTTTCGTTCTAATGTTGATTGGTATCTTTATACTAGTTCAGTTGGAGTTTATTCACCTGCCGAAGTATTCTTTGAAGATACTGTATGGTCAACGTTCCCGTCACCAAACGATAAGTACGCTGGATGGGCAAAAAGAATTGGTGAACTACAAGCGGAGACATACAAAATACAACACAGTTGGGATAAGGTATCAATAGTGAGACCCGCAAATGTCTATGGGTTATATGATAACTTCAACCCAAAAAATGCAATGGTTGTTCCGTCATTAATAAGAAAAGCACAAGAGAATAACATTCTTGAGGTTTTTGGTGATGGTAGTCAAATTCGAGATTTTATATATGCGGATGATGTTGCAAGAGGAATGATTCATGCGGTTAAAAATAAAATAACACAACCAATGAATTTAGGTTCAGGTAAAGGATTTGCAATAAAAGAGATAGTAGATATTGTTGTAAAATATTCAGGTAAAGATATTGAAGTTAAATGGTTAACAGATGCACCTGGTGGAGATAAGATTAGATTATTTGACACAACACGAGCTAAACTTTACGGATTCGAGTCCTCAACAAGTTTAGAAGAAGGTATAAAAAATACAACCGATTGGTTTATTAATAATAAAGAAACTTTAGATAAAAGATATAACGCATTTGTCAATGGATAATTTTTTTAAAGGAAAGAAGGTAGTGGTTACAGGTGGGTCTGGTTTTATCGGGACACACTTTTTAGAAGAACTATTGGAAAGAGGTGCAATAGTTAAAACACACACACATAAGTCATTATTACAAATATTTGATGAAAGAATTGAAATTTTACATGATATTGATTTAAATAATTTGGACGATTGTTTAAAACTGATTGATGGTGCGGAGTATGTCATTCATTGTGCGGGTAAAATTGCACACCCCTCTTCAGTACCAACAGATATTCAAATTGCCTCCTCACAACTATCAATCATTGCAAATGTATTGGATGCATGTGCTCAAATGAAAGTAAAAAGATTTTTAGATTTAAATAGTTCAACTGGTTATCCTGATATTCGTAGACCATTAACCGAAGATGAATTTTGGGTGGATGAACCATACAAATCATATTACGGATATGGTTGGATGAGAAGATATAGGGAAAAATTAATGGAGCACGTCTCAAAATTTTCAGGTTTAGAAATCGCACTTGCAAGATGTACCGCAATATTTGGACCACATGATAATTTTGATTTAAAAACTTGTCACGTAGTTCCTGCATTAATCAAAAGAGTGTTAAGTGGTGAGGACCCTTTCATCGTGTGGGGTAGTCCCAATGTGGTTAGAGATTTTCTTTATGTTAAAGACGTAGTAAACGGAGCATTATTGATTTTAGAAAAAGGTGAATCCATGAGACCATATAACTTGGGTTATGGTGGTGGGATTACAATAGGAGAGATTGTGGACACTATATTGAAAATAACGGGTAGAACACCTAAAGTTGAGTGGGATGAAACTAAACCCACTACAATCCCTTTTAGAGCGGTCTCAACTGAAAGAATTAAAAATGAATTAGGGTTCAAACCAAAATACACATTCGAAGAAGGTATTAAGGAAACAATTGAACATTATGAAAGTAAAAATTAAAATATGAACGTATTAATTACAGGGATTTGTGGAATGGTGGGGTCGCACTTGGCTGATTTTCTTTTAGAAAACACCGAATGGAAAATTTACGGATTTACAAGATGGAATGATTCTCTTGAAAATTTAGAACACCTATCGGATAGGATAAATAAAAAAGATAGAATTGAATTGATATACGGTGATTTGAACGACTTAGTATCAATTTCAAACGCCGTTCAAATTGCAAAACCCGGATACGTTTTTCATTTAGGTGCACAATCTTATCCACAAACAAGTTTCATCTCTCCGATTGAGACGTTACAAACAAATATTATCGGTACTACTAATTTGTTGGAAGCAATTAAGAATACAAAATATAAAGAAGCATTAATTCATATATGTGCATCAAGTGAAGTCTTTGGTAAAGTTCCAAAAGAAAAATTACCAATCGATGAAGAATGTAGTTTTCATCCAGCATCACCTTACGCAATTTCTAAAATTGGTACGGACTTAATTGGTCGTTATTACGGTGAAGCGTTCGGTATGAACGTAATGACAACAAGAATGTTTACACATACAGGACCAAGACGAGGGGATGTGTTTTCTGAATCAACATTTGCAAAACAAATTGCAATGATTGAAGCAGGAATGCAAGAACCCAAAATTTATGTCGGTAACTTAGAATCATTAAGAACATATGCCGATGTGAGAGATGCTGTGAGAGCATATTATATGTTATTAACCATTAACCCAATAAAAGGTGAATACTATAATATTGGAGGTAACTACACATGTAAAATTGGTGATGTATTAAATTACTTCATCGGTAAGTCCACAGTTAGTAATATTGAAGTAATAATTGATAAGGATAGATTAAGACCAATAGATGCCGATTTACAAATTCCAAATACAAATAAATTTAAACAACACACTGGTTGGGAACCAACAATACCTTTTGAGAAGACTATGGACGACTTATTAGAGTATTGGAGAAATAAGGTTAAAACTGGTAGAAAATTTTTAAACAGATAAAAAATGAAAGAAAGAAAATATCTGCCCACATTGGCAGAATTGATTGACAGAATGAGCATTTCACAATTAAAAGAAGTATTCATTTCAGACCATAAAGAAGAGTACGCTCAGGAAATTAAAGACATTCAACATGATATACAACTTTTTCTAAACGATAATCCTAATTGTATCACCGCAGAAACTATTAGATCAATAATTGTATTAGCACAAACTAATTTACATATTTGGCACAATGAATCCAATTATCGTAAAGGAATTAAAGAAGGTAACAATTTAGAATTAACCCATGGTTTGAATGGTGTTAGAAATACCGCTAAAAATAAAATACAAGAAGTTGTTGGTGGTAGGAAAGATTATAAGATTGATTGCTTAGCTGCGGAATTTCAAAATTGGGGAATAAGCTGGACTAAAAATTCGGAAGAAAACGAAGGGTAATATTATGTATAGTAAAAATAAAAGTGACTTATTGGAAGTTGGTTACACAGTAATCGACAATTTTTTACCGACTGATGTTGCAAAAAAAATACATGATTTATTCGTAAATGAACAAACATGGGAACTCAAACATCAAGTAAGGGAACATCACTTTGAGCACGTTTTTAAAACTGAATCACCTTATTTACCTAAAGGAGATGAAATATATTCAACAAGATTTAGTAGGTCAGTTACATTAGAACAAAACGAAGACATTAAAAATACATACAATGAATTTTTTGTACCTATGTTAAAGGAGGTATCACCATTTGAATTGAATGAATTTGATGTTAGATGTCACAAATCCGATAAGGGAGATTACTTCAGAACGCACATTGATGATTATGGTGGACACATTAATTTAATATACTATGTAAATGAAAAATGGATGTGGGATTGGGGTGGTATATTAAACGTTGTTGACGATAAAGATATTGATTTTAATAAACAAATACTACCAAAATTTAATAGGGTTACATTATTGAATAATAAGGTCTTTAGGTCACCTCATTTTGTATCATCGGTTGAGGAATATGCACAATTTCCGAGATATTCAATAGTATCATTTAACAAATAGATTATGATTAAAAATTTAGAACAATATCCCATAGTGAATGA
>Ga0070374_10000163_pt1 | contig 25384 bp, 22 predicted proteins | sample LauGreSuBDMM15SN_2_FD_66374 | JGI IMG/M metagenome (GOLD analysis project Ga0070374, IMG submission 66374) | Freshwater lake microbial communities from Lake Michigan, USA - Su13.BD.MM15.SN (version 4) (version 4) | ecosystem: Environmental > Aquatic > Freshwater > Lake | place: Lake Michigan...
TAATGTCTGGTTGGGTGGACTGATGCCCAGGGGCATCATAGTCCATACAACCAGCATCATGCTGACCATATGGATTTTTAATCCATACGGGCAGACATTAATATGTGTAATAATGAATATGTTTAGCAGTATAATCGAAATGATTATAGTGAGACAATAAAATATAGACAAAATATATAAACATTGCCATGCCGTATACTATGAGAAAAGTGCCAAATAAAAAATGCTATAGAGTTAGCAAAAAATATTCCAAAAAAAATAAAGGAACACGCAAAGTCTTTTCTAAATGTTCTACACGAGAAAATGCTATAAAGCAAATGCGTTTACTGAGGGCGTTAGAATATAATAAAAAGTTTACTTTGCGGCGAAGGAATACATAATGACTGACCGTATGGATTTTTAATCCATACGGTCAGGCATCAATAACAAATACTACTAAAATCAATATAAAAGCAATAATGCATAAAACGCATAGAATGTTAGTAGAAATAAACCGAAAAAAATACTGTGTGAATAGCAATGAGTTCAATACTATTTTGGGTAATAAATATAGTAATTTATCCATATATGAAGGCGTGGGCGAAATGGAGCGACTATGTTCTCTATTGGGAGAACTGACAATGCAAATCAATAAAAATATAGTGATATATAATCCAACCCATGGAGGTTATATACCCATAAATATAGTAAATAAATATGACACTATTTATTTATTGTGTGTTTCTTCAGAACATACAGAGAACATTGAAAAAAATATTCAGTCACATAATGTGAAAAACATTAAATGGGAATTGGATACTGTATCAGGCGGATGCGTAGTATATGCAGATAAAATAGAGGATATAGATATGGATTTTATGGCAACCCATCATCCAATCATTGTGGCCCCGTATAGTCCAACTATTGTGGAAAACGGTATATTTGCAAAGGTATTCGAATTATCTAATACAAAGTTCGCGGTGTATGTTCCATATGACTATATCGCTCTTTTTTATGAGAACCTTTCCTATTATATAAAAAATGAAGAAAAAGGCGAAGTTCTCGAATACGACAATTTAATACATCTATGTATTATGGTGAAAAATGGCGGAGAACAATTTGAACAAATGTTGCAATCGAATATGCATTTAATAGACCGATGGACTATTTTGGATACAGGTAGCACCGATAATACAGTAGATGTAATTAAGAGAACTTTGGTAGGCAAAAAGAAGGGACAGTTATTTGAAGAACCATTTATTAATTTCCGCGATAGTCGCAATAGATTATTGGAATTGGCTGGGGGAACATGTAAGTATACCCTGATGTTGGATGATACATATGTAGTCATGGGCGATTTACGCGGATTTTTGAATGAAGTTCGAGGAGACCAGGCATCTGATTCGTTTACGATTTTCATAAAAGGAGATGATATGGAATATGGGTCAAACCGCATTCTAAAAACGGACCGGCAGTTCAAATATTTATATAGAATACACGAAATTGTTCAATTCAAAAATAATATGAATATGTTGATACCGATTGAATATACTCACATTATGGACAAACAGTTTAGTTATATGGAAGAGAGAACCCTAGCTCGGAAACAACTCGATATCCGATTATTACAAGAAGAAATAGATGAGGACCCGAACAATCCCAGGGCGTATTATTATATGGCGCAAACCTATAATATCATTGAGAATTATGAAAAATCTTTTGCCTATTTTATGGAAAGGGCAAACCACCCGGTGGATGGATTTATGCAAGAGAAGATTGATGCTATTTTTGAAGCTGCGCGATGTGCCAATTTCAAATTGAATAAACCATGGGCAGAATGTGAAGCCCTATATAAGCGTGCATATGAATTAGATAAAAACCGTCCCGATAGCGTGTACTTTTTGGGAATACATTATTTTAATGAAGGAGATAGAAAAACTGCATATGAGTATTTCAAATTGGCTGCCGAAATTGGGTATCCTACGCATTGCCAATATAGTTTGAAACCCACACTCAGTTTTCATTTTTTGCCCAAGTATTTGGCGCAATTATGTTATGAGTTTAAAAACTATGTATTGGGAGAACAATGTACCCGATTATTTTTGGAGAAAAATGTACCAAATGCCGACCAGTATTCCATTATGGCATCATGGTATGCTATTTTTGTAAAATTAAATCAAATGAATATACCACTAGATATAAAGCGGGAAAATACAAACAAGCCTATTTTATGTTTTGTAGCAGACGGTGGGTTTGCACCGTGGACTGGCACAGATATTTTGACAAAAGGCGTTGGGGGGTCGGAAACATACATTATTGAAATGGCCAGATATATACAAAAACAGGGACAATACAATGTTCTCGTATTTTGCAATTGTATAGAACAAACTATGTTTGAAGGTGTAGAATATATTCCTATAATCCAATTTATGCCATTTGCAAAAACCCAGTTTATTCATCAGTGTATTATCAGCAGGTTCTCCGAATATATTCCAGTAGCTATAGATGGAAATGTGGAGAACATATACGTGGTATTGCACGATTTAACCCCATCAGGTGTTGTTATACCACTCTCCAATAAATTGAAACAAATCTTTTGCTTGAGTGAATGGCATGTGGAGTATTTCACCCAGGGTTTCCCGCATTTTAAAGACATAACGGTTCCATTTTATTACGGTATTGATATTGAGCGATTTAATGACTGGTCGTATGGATTAAAAATCCATACGGACCAGCATGATGCTAGATGTATGGAACGTTATGCCCAGGGGCATCACACCACACAGCTAGACATTAACAATGAGCGGGTTATTGAAACCGAAGAAGGAGATATGCCCAAATCCAACATATATATGTCTGTAGTAGAAAGTTCTCCCAAAATACCTTATAAGTTTATTTATTCGTCGTATCCAAACCGAGGATTATATGAATTATTGCAACTATGGCCAGCAATTGTGGAAAAATACCCGGAGGCAACCCTCCATATCTATTCGGATGTAAACGGGTCATGGGTAAACAAAGTGGAACCAGTATTGATGCAAAAAATAAGAGACTTATATAGCAAATATGAGAACCTACCCGGGGGTCTCCATATCTATGTATATGGGTGGGTAAACAAAGAAACTTTGGCAGAGGCATGGAAAACCTCGGAATATTGGTTCTATCCATGTACATTTATGGAAACATTTTGTTTAACTGCACTAGAAGCCGCATTGTCCAAAACATTGGCTATTACAAACGGATTGGCTGCATTGCGAAACACTGTTGGAAATAGAGGTATTTGTATTGAAGGAGATGCAAGTTCTCAAGAATGGAAGGACCGGTCATTGACCGAATTGTTTTCTATAATGGAAAATAGAGAACATAGAGAAGATTTAGTGGAGAAAAACTACGAGTGGGCAAAAACCATGTCTTGGGAGAACCAGGCATATAAACTCATGGACCAGTATATAAATAAATATAATCTGGAATACAGAGGAATGTATAACTGGATGCATGATTTACCGAAAGGAACCAATGCAAAAATGCGGTTTGAAAAAGCAATAGAATATTATTTAGAGAGAAACGCAAAAGAAACACAACATTGGGTATTGGAAGTAGGCGTGTATGCAGGCACATCATTGATAGAAATAGTCCGAAAAATACCCAATTCATTTGGATTGGGTGTAGACAGATGGGAGAACTATAATGAAGAGAACATTGATATATTGCAAAATATAGAGCAAAATGGCATCGAAAATGTATTTTATAGAAATATTAGGACCGCTGGGTTGGAAGACCGTATTAAAGGTATAAAGGGTCAATCTGCAGATATATTATTGGAATTAATTAGGAATGATATGAGTTATGATTTTATTTATGTGGATGGAAGCCATAGGTGCTTAGACGTGTATTTGGACCTGTATTTGGCCTGGCAACTGTTGAGAAAAGGAGGCGTTATGGCAATAGATGACTATACGTATCACATAGATAAGGTAAGCGAACTTCCGTATGAGTATCCGTATGAAGCAGTCAACTATTTTTTGTCTATCTACAAGGGTAAATATAAATTGATTGATATGGATTATCGCGTGTTTTTAGAGAAACTTTAATGTCTGTCCGTATGGATTTATGTCCCCCCTGGGCATCATAGTCCATACAACCAGCACGACCAGACATTATATTATAATTGTAAACATAATATAAAACAGTATATGTATATAGTATATGAAAATATGGAAGAAAATATTGTTATTAAGAACTTCCATAGTATAGATAATATGGAAACGGTGCGGATACAAATGGATGAAATAGATACACATTTTACGCAAAAATTGGAAGATGATTTATACAAAATACGAGAACAATTGTATGATACATATGAAAATGCGGTTGCTCTACCTTTGCAGAATACATATAGAGGAAGCGATAGCCCATTGACCATGTCAAGTAATAGCGATGAAGATAGTAATAACTATAGTATCCAGAAAATAAATCTGAATGAAATATCGGTTTTAGACGTATTAATTGCCTATTTTAGATGTCAAAAGTACATTTACGAACAGGCAAATGTAATAACACAATGTAAACATAATGCCATATGTGGTGTTACAATAACTATATCATCTAGTATTTGTATATTCATTGCCTTTTTAGAACCATATCAATGGAGAACCATCCTTATTATTATTTTGAACGCAATTATTTCCATACTATTGGCCATATCAAAACATTTGAAATTAGAACAAAATGCGGGATTGTATTTGTATTTATCTTGGCAATATGAATTAATGTCTGATAGTATCAAACAAAAACCGAGTAGTATGCCCAAATTGAGAGAACTTGAAAATAGAATGATAGAAATGCGCGATATACCGAATATTATTATTCCACAAAGTATCCAGGTTCTCTATCCAGTTGCATCCAATATAAATATTTTTTCCTTTATTAAAAAAGTAAACGCGCGTAATTTATATGTCACTGAAGAATTGAATAAAACAAAATGTGAAATAGGGTATATTTTGAAAAAATACAAAGACAATATGGGTTCACGAGAGAAAAATAGATTACATTATTTAATAGATTTAAAGGAGAACTTGAAAAAAGAATTGAAATTAGTGCAAACTGCGTATTTATATATGGAGGAGATATTTACTAGGGAAATAAACAAGGCGGATTACTATAGACAAAACTACATGCAAATATTTTTCACCAGTAATACGGATTTTGCTGTAAATCATGACCGGTGTAATACATTTGTGGATGAGTATATTTCTTTTATTTTACCGAAAAAATAAAAAAAAGAACTTTTTGTCTGACCATATGGATTTTCAATCCACTCAACCAGTCATTAATCCATATGACTAGCCATCAACTTTACGAGAGATGAATCCAATCCATTACTCGTTTCTTTTACACCCTGTTTTGTATATTTTACGCAAATCCAATACCAAGGCATACTATGAACTATTTTTATAGATTTGTTCTCCGAAAGCAAAGAATAGATACGGTGGGATTGAGGAGAACTCAAATCCCATGAAATGCGAATAATAATACGTTTGAACTGATTGCTATGTTGCAATGGTATTTCGTGTAATGTCTCAATTGTACCAATATTCATTTTTTCAATAATCTGTATTATATATTCACGTGTAATATTGGTGGGTAATCTAGGAATACATAGAATTGGTGATTGCATAATTGGTGATTTATATGTATATACTAGTTATAATATACTTATTTTATACTTTCAATTTTGTGGTATATATAAAATTGAAAGTAAGGATATAACAAAATTGGGTGATATAACATCCAACAATTAGAAAAAATGGGAAAGCGTAAGCAAAAATCACCTAAAACCGCAGAAGAATTGGAATGCGAGTTTCGTCGCAAAATATTTTTGAAAGAAATAAAAGAATATCAAAACACATTAAAACACCATATAATGACTTCGCGATTTAATAACCAGACATTGACGGAGAACCGCAACTTTCTGCAAAAAACGAATGCAATAAAATGTGTTTATTGTTGCCCGGACCCTATTGCGAAACATATTCCGTTGGATTCCATAATGTTTGTATTGGAGATGAATAATGACACAAACCAGATTGCGGGTATTGGATTGGTAAAGAACCATGCATTTATGCACAAATACAATGTGTATACAGAACGTAGCTATAATAGGTATATTTATTATGGTAAACATCATATTGCACGGGAAAACATGACAGAAGAGGAGGACCGAATTATGAAAGTATTTGACATTTTATGTTTTACTGGAAATAAACATATGAAACGCGGACAAGGAGTAAAATCATTTCCTATAGAAACACTGTTTAAATGTAAAAATACGGTTGATTTGGTGAAGTTCATTACTGAAATGTTCAAAGTGCGAATGCAAAAAGAGGAGAAATAGATAATTATTAATAGGCTCCGTTAAAATATAAATAATATGTATAAATTATATTATGTTGAGTGTAAAAGCAGGCGAAGATATATACAATGTTGATAAATATACCGATATGGAATTATATCATATTTTGGATTTGTCTAATCCTAGTGATAGAGAACTCGAAGCCCGATTGTTCCATTTAATTAAAAAATATAGAACAATGGACAATGAATCCGGAAATAAATTGGCCAAGTTTTTCGAAGATATTTATGAACGTTTTTTTGAAATAGAAGAGGCATTTCAAGAAGCGGTAGATACAGGTGACCAATCACTTACTATAACAGCAGCACCTGGTGCGGCGGCAGGGGCTGCAGACCCGCAATCAAAATCGGCATCTACTGCCGTCTCACAATTAGATTATTCGAAGGATTTTATGAACCCATTATTGAAACAAACCATTACTCGGGTTATTAGTATTGATAGTCAATTCAGAAATAATAAAAAAACCACATTGTCTACTAATTTTTCATTCAATTTATCGGATACATTGCGAGACGTTGTTTCTATGCGTATGAACTCTATACATATACCTAAAACATGGTATACTGTTAGTAAAAGTTATGGGTCCAATTTTTTATATATCAAAGGAAATAGTCCAGGAGTGAATGATGGATTACATGACTATCAAATAGCCATCCCGGCTGGAAATTACAATCAGGCGGATATAATCGCAGAAGTAAATAATAGTATAGAGAAATTGAAACTGAATAACACCGACGTCAATTTTGGAAATACCACGATTTCCTATAATACAAATACATGTAAAGCCACCTTTACGATTTTTGTAAAAAGCATATACAACGAGACAGATTATAATCTCAACTTTGACTATTTTACTTATCCAAAAGATAGTGACGCAAATGGAGTGTATAACTCTATACCTGCGCTACTCGGTTTCAATGACCAAAACTTTCATTTAGGAACTGTGCATTCAGTAAAAGACCTTTCAGGAACTGGTCATCCGACAACAGATATTTCCTCAAATGGTACATATCTAGGGTATACCGATAACTCAGACATGTTTTATCTAACTAGTTACAACAATCATTTCCATGTTATTAATTATGATGGATATTACGGCAACAACTGGATAACATACGGGGATGCATCATTCAATGATGCTAGTTATAACTCCATAAAAATTACATCGTCTTTGAAAACAGACATGTCCTACTCTAGATTAGAATTAGTAACTGATTTTAGCGCGCAAATACATAAATCCGCATATTTATCGAAAAATATTTGCGGAATACAGAGGTTTTATGTGGACAATGTAGACCATGTTTCTTATAATTATAGTTTTTTTAATTTCAAATTGAACTTGAATAAAAAAACGACAACCAATGCAGTAAACCAAAAAACGGTAATGTTGGTAGTGAATGACCCCGTTGTATGGGTTGGACCTACATCATGTTTTCATTTAGATTTATCAGTCAATGAAATATCTACGATTAAAGCATCCAGTGAATATAGTAGGTCAGATTATACGGTAGGCAATAATGTATATTTTATTGCAGAATGCGACGCATCCGGCTATTACCATAGTATAGGGGTAAATAGAGACTTTTCAATGAATGATGTTACAGTGAACATAACTCCAGGTAATTATATTTTATCGGATTACTTGAATGAAATTAATTTTGCTATACGGAGGGCAGATATATCAAATAACCATATTTTCGACCCGCTATATAATCCAACTTCTGTGGTTTCAAACATAACAGGGTTCTCTATTAACAATAGTTCGGGATATAATTTGCGCATGAGATATTACATGAAAAAAGAGTTTACAGTAGATGCATATGTAATACGTATTGCAAGTACAGACTTTTTTTCCACCAGTTTGGCATTCAATTCTCAAACTTATACAAACTACGATATATCCTATAATACTCGCGGTATTTGCGATATTAGTGGAAGTACAGTTCAGAGCGTAGGTAGCAATTATTCCCTTATAAAGAACGATATATTATTTACCATTGGGCCGAACAAAACTAGGGCTACTCCGTTTGGAAATAACTATGCCGACCCATACGTAGTCAGATATACTGGCAATACGATAAATGGGTTGAATGTAGAAGAAGTTAAAAATATCCTGAACGATACAATCCAGCAATTTTATGACCCCATATTAGACGGGTTTCCATTGAAAACGGTTAGTATAGACTACATGATTAAACCGGGCGTAATTACATATGTAACCTGGAATATCGACCTTAGTGGAATAGTCAGTATGTTGCGGGCCACCAATTATAGAATAGCTTTTTTTGACACCGCAATGTCATGGAGTGAGTTTTTGTTTTTAGATACGTCATATAATTTGGCAAATTATCCAATAGAATATTCCAGCGTATTTGATGCATCTTATTCGGATGTATTGGAAACTACGAAGATATACAAAAATCTGCTGACAGTGAAAGAGGGTATAAATGATACCATAACATTGCAAGCCAATAGTTCCGGATTAATTGATGTAAATGGAAGTAATGCCAATGACTGGACTATAACAGTACCTCCGGGGGATTATTCCGCGCAGAAAATGGTAGATACATTGAACCAATTATGCAGCGTTTCTCCGCAGTGGGTTGGTTCTAGATTGTATTATAGGGATAATCACATATATTTTAGTGTCAATTCAGGCAAGGTGTTCAATACAAATGACTATAAACTAGTGTTTTATGACCCATATAGTTTTGTAAGATGTTTTGTCGGGGCAAGTAGTGTGAGAAACACTAGTTGGGATACCACAATAGGATGGATATTGGGATTTAGAGAACTCACTGAATATATATTGTCTCCTACGTATGTAACTCCAGATGTAAATGATGCGAGTATAACATATTATGGAGATACACTTTCGTTGTATACATATGACACAAGTAATAATATAGTAAAAATCGTAGGCGATACAACTGTATCTGTCAACTTGTATAATTATTTTATGATTGTATTAGATGACTATACACAGAACCATTTGAATGATGGATTGGTTACTATTACACCATCGGAAAATAATACTACTGTATCATCTTATGTAAATAAGTCTACTGTGCAATGTGATCCAGTGACAGGGAAAAAGATTTTTACGGGTGCGAAAGTGGGTAGCAATAATCAAACTACTGCAAATCAAATATATGCCGCTAACCAGGTTCTCAATGCGAAAGTTGCAACTGCGAAATTGTATTCACCTGGGCCATTTATACAAGATATTTTCGCATTGCTTCCATTGAATACCTCGAGTCTATCTCCAGGATCAGTGTATATAGACAATGGCAGTGGTCTGGCCAAACAAAGTCGTATGTATTTTGGTCCGGTAAATATATCCCGAATGACCATAAAACTGATAAATGACCGAGGTGATGTAGTGGATTTGAATGGGTCAGATTGGTCGTGTTCATTGGAATGTGACCAGTTGTATCAACAAAAATCATTATAATGTCTGACCGTATGGATTAAAAATCCATATGGTCAGCATGATGCTGGTTGTATGGACTATGATGCCCCTGGGCATCAGTCCACACGACCAGACATTAAAAATCCATACGACCAATCAATAATATAGTAGTATAATATAGTAATAATAGGTATATGTCAGAACAGCCAGATAAATTATTTGAAGATATGTACTTCTATGAAATGTCAATGGTGACTTTTTTAGACGGAGTGGGTTTCTATGGTCCTATACTCATATTAATCATTGTAATGTATGCGTTATTACAACAAACCAAATATATGTGGGTTTATTTCATTGGAGGAATACTCAATATTTATATAAATCGATACTTAAAACTACTCTTTTTAGAAGAAAGACCAAAGAACCCAATCCTGTTCTCCAAATATGAAAAATATAAGAATGCGGATATATTTGGAATGCCATCTGGACATGCATCCTATGTTGGGTTTTCGATTGTATATTTATTATTGGTAAAAGCAAATAGTATATGGCTACCACTTTGTATATTTATTGGATTGCTTACGCTTTATCAGAGAGTGAAATATAGAAGACATACTGAAGAACAAGTATTCATGGGAATTATTACGGGTGGTGTATACGGATGGATTGTATATTCTTTGGCTACGCAATGGATATTGTGGCTATAATGACTGGTTGGGTGGCATGATGCCCTTGGACATCAGTTCATGCGACCAGGCAATAAAATATACGGTAAATATATAAATGTCACAAAGTGATTATATACAAAGAAAGCGCATATCATCTCAAGTTGCATCCAAAAATAGAATACCGATCAATAGGGGCGATAATCCTGCTGTACTAAGTTCTCAATTATTGACCGAATTGAAGCAATATGATTTAGAAAATACAATAGTAAATAATCTTCCAAGGTTCAATCAATTAGTTCCCAGTTCAGATATACGAATTATGGAATTGAACTTGAGACAGCCATCTGATACCTGCAAAACATATAGAACATGTAATGAAGATGCAAACAATACAAATACACTTCCAAACAGAGTTCTCACACAAACATTTTATTATGTAAATGAGGACAAGCCATATGTAAAGCCATCTACCATTTCACCATATCGGTAGTATCTATATGTTTTCTATTTAGCAATGGATGTTCTATAAAATATCTCGGGTCATTTTATACTATGTCTATTGTTACATTGAAAAAGAAAACGGCAGTAAAATACAATAATATGAGTGTGTCTCAACCATTGTTCTCCTTGAATGGCACACGTAGAAACCAAGGATTTATAGGTCAAACATCATTGTCTAGGTCTCTACCGAGAACATTGATACGGAATGGGGGATATAGAAATTATGGTGGATGTTGTGGAAGTTTTCCTATTGGTCAACTGGTGCAATCATCTATAGCTAATACAGAAGATACATCGGTGGTGAAAATATCCACAAAAAACACACTCGGATTATTGCACGTGGAAAAATATCAGTGTTTATGGAGACCTGCACCATACACTACTGTGAAAATGGATTCAAATCAAAATCTAAACTCGCAATCTAATTATATAAAAAATATACAGCAAAGCACATTAAAAGAAGCCGCTGATTGTAGAGTTATTAATACAGATAAATGTATTGAGAAAAATAACGTATGTGAGCTAATCAAACCTAAATACACTACTATGCGTACAGGATATATTTTTACAAAACCCGAAAGTGATTATGTCGCAATGAGCCAAGGAGAATATTTATTACAGCTGGATAAAGCATGTGCAGCAGTTGATGCTAGCAATATTTTGCAAAACATAAATAATTGCAATAAATGTGCACTGCCAGGAAATAGATAAAAAATGGGGGGGTGTTTTTGTTTTTGTGTTTGTTTTTTGGTAATGGTTAACAATAATTAACAATTAACAATAACAATTAACAATAATAATAAAATTAGTTGTTTTTATTTTTGATAATAACAATAACATATCATGTATTATAAAAGAATAGTACCTAGACATTAGCGTCGTCTATAATTTTCCATTTCAGCCTCTACGGTTCTGCCAAATAGTTCTGGGCATATTTGTTCTTTGGTGTACTCTCTGAAAGCACTGCTGTCAAAATCGCTACTTGTATCTTCATCTTCACTGCAATAGTGAAGGGTTGGTTCATCCGGTTCGACGTACTTATATCCGTATTCACTTTCTAGGTCGAGTTCACTGACAATGGTGGAAGTTTCATCCAGATTGCATTTTCTCTGGTTTATTGTATCGCCATCATCATCTCTATTCAATAACCAGCGCTTGTTGTAGCGTTTATTGAACCTCATATAATTGAATTTCTCATATACCTCTTGGTCTCCTTCAGTGCTGAATGGTTCTTGTTGATTAGTCAATACTGTAGTGATAACGTCCTGCATGCGATAAACTTGGTTCAGTAAATCGATATGCATTTTTTTCAATGCTGCAATGTGCGCTGTATTTTCGGCAATAATGTCACTTTGTCTGTCAATGGTTTCCTCAGCAAGTTGAAGTCGGTGGGCAACGTGATGGATGGTTTTAGAATATGCTGGAACTGGGTTACGGTTTTTCAACAATATCCAATGTTCGCTGGCCGAAACTGTGTAGTGAAATCCTTTGTTGGAATGAAATACAGTGGATGTAATATTTTTAGTTAATCTGGTATTATAAAAGAATGCGAAGTATACATAGGCAGAGCGGACATAGGTTGATCGCACATAGTTTGGACGACCTTCCTGCATTCGTTTTCTAGCCGGTGTAAAGTCTACGCGAGTAACTTTACCTACATTTTTAGAGAATACGATTTTGATATCCTCCTCTGAATATCCGGTATAGATGTTGGGAATGAAAATACTCAATTGAGAAGACATTGTAATAAAGCAAATAGTAGTAGTAAAATAGCGGGGTATAATCAGGTATGGTTTTAAAATGAAATAAACTACATATTTAAAATGTATTTCAATTTTCCGGAAACAAACTATAATGTCTATATCTATATCTATATCTATATCTATGTACGGAATGTATCAGCGAGTAAGGGAAAATATACGAATATTCAATAAAATTGATTATGGGTATAATATATGAATAGTATGGATATATATAAACATATCAATACTATTTCCACCAATGCAATATGTCTGAAACCAAAATGCAAGATTTTCTGCACCAATACATACAAAGTCTATCAGAAAAAGAAATGAAGGCATATAATATAGCTAAATCGCATCTAGGAAGTTCTTTCAGTCTGGAAAAAAGCAGAGGATTTATAGAATGGAAACAAAAACAGCAAACAAAGTAAAACGAGTAAACCTATTGGCTGGAAGGTAATGTGTCAGTTTCTCGCATTCGCTTGAAATCTCTATAGTTGAATACTTGTTTTTGGGCAGACGAATTATCGCTCAATCCGCCTAGTAGAGGAGAAGAAAATATAAGACGACTAGTTTTTATTGTTGGTTTCTGCAATAGAGTGGCATTTGCTATTTTACCAGAATAGATCACTTTATTACGCGTATACTGTTTTTCCTTTGTAGTATTTTCTGCACTAGGTTTCGCAGATTGTGTTGTTTTGGCAGAAACAGTATTGTAATTTTTTAATTTTGCAAAAGCCTTACTATTATTCATGTGAATATCCGGTTGTTTTGTGGATTGTTTATCTGATTGGTCCGCGGTAGATTTATCCGATTTGCGTAATAAAGGGGACGGATGTGCTTCCGGGGTGATTTGGCCATCCAAGAAAAAATCCCTGCATCTGTATAACAGCACATATTTCATAATTGCTGCATTGATAACAAAATAGGGGATATTGGAGGAATCGCTATAATAAGAAAACCCCTGTTTATATGCATCATAGTACATAAGGATATTTCCTCGTGGGGTAGTTTCCATCATTATACGGCGTCTCCATGTTTGTTCTAGTTCATTATCGGCTTGTTCCACCGCCAATGCGTGTAATTTAGGGTCATAGAAACATTTCTCAATATTGGCATTCATCACTGAAGGCTCGTATTTCGTATAACTTTCTAAAAAACGGGATGTTTGTAGTGCAATATAGTTATCTGAAATAGAACTGATAGTGGGCGGAATAGGTAGTTTAGGGATTAAGTTAAAATATTGTAAAAAATAATATGCAAAACGGGATAGGAATAAAATAATTACTCGTATATAAAAAACAGTTCTATCGCGCAATATAGTCACGGTTCCAATTACACCAGAGGTTTCCATTGTATGAGTATAGTATAGTATAAATAGTATACATAACATATAATATAGTATTTATATAGTTTAGTTTGGTTATTTGGTAGTTTGTTTTACACCTGTTTACATTTTACACCATTGAAGATTTAAAATAGGACAAAAAATATTCACATAATTCTACTTCATCTATTTCGTATTCTTTCCATATTCTTAGTGATATATCAAAATATTTTACACTTGGTAGAAAATCATACATTTTATAAAATGTATGCTGTGAAATTCCATCATTGTGTTCTATTTCATTAAATATCTTTTTTTTATACTCATAAATATATTCATCCACGTATTTGTATATTATGTTTTTTATTTCTGTTAAATCATTAGCATATCCATAAATTTCATCTTTGTGTTTTTCTTTTTGTTCTTTAGTAGAGTAACTAATTTTGAAAGGATACATGAATAATTAATTATTATTAATGTATTTATATTAAAATATATCCCATTTTAAATATTCAAGGGTGTAAATGCCGATTATTTTAAGGTATGACCGTATGGATTAAAAATACATATGGTCAGCATCATGCTAGATGTATGGACTATGATGCCCGAGGGCATCAATCCCCTCATCTAGACCTTAAAATCCAATGTCTTAAGTCTTTTAAAATATATTCTGAAAAATACATTCTCTCTTCTATTGAAAATAACCCAAACAAAATATTAAATTTTGTATTTTGCGAATACTTATAAATAATATCATTATCGTATTTTTTTAGATTAATTTGAAAATGTCTATGTAAAATGTTGTTTAGTTTTTGATTATTAATATAAAAAACCGCTAATATTTCGTGTTTTATAACATCTGTATCATATTTATCATCCATCAATATTGTTTTTATTTTATGATAATTTGTTATATCTTCTAATAACAATTTTGGTTGAATATTATAGGTATAGGGTAGAATATGATTTATGATAATATCAATTGGTATTCTTTCCATATTATATATTATATATTTGATATTAATTATACAATATTTATATCATAATTATATACAATAAATCGGCATTTCAAATGTAAAAAGGTGTAATGTCTGGTCCGTATGGATTTTTAATCCGTACGGTCAGCATCATGCTAGATGTATGGACTATGATGCCCTGGGGCATCACATCACACAGCTAGTCATTAATTGACGCCGTCTATAATCAAATAAGTTCTCCATTTCTTTTTCTAAAAAGGGGACTTCAATACGGTCATACGATTTATTTGTATTGTCAGGATGCATGCAAACTAAATACAATCCGGTTACTTTTTTACCATATTTATGTTCTAAGATGGTTTTATATGTATTTAATTGTAGCGCATAATGCCAAAAATTGGTATCCGGTAAATGAGATATACACTGTGTTAATGCACTCTTTCCAAAATTATTTTCATATGCGATTTCGCGACAGCGTTTCCAGTCATATATTTGAATGGTACCATCTGGGTTCTCAAATACCATATCGATAGACCCAGATAATTTCAATTCTTCATAATAAACACACCATTCTGTTCTATATGGCTTTAGTTCGTGGAAATCTTCTGTAAACTTACGGAAATATTGAAACTCGATGGAACCGTTGTTAACATCCATTCCATTGTAATAGCATTCTACATCATAATGCATGTTTGTTCCTGCAAAAGATGCACTATCGCGGGTTTTATCCCAAGTAGCCTTTATTTCTTCACGTGTCATACCATAATATTTGTATTTGGGGTCTTTCATGTTTTTACCTGCAAACATTTTGTCCAAGATAGCGTCGGCATCAAAATGGTCAAAATGACTATGGTTCCATGTAGTTACAGATGTATATCCCTGTTCTCCGTGAACAGTGTATATATGCGGACCTTCATCAAATGTGATATATTGGTCTCGGGGATGAGCGTTTTTAGTAGACAAATAGGTAGGTACAACTTTAGACATGATAATAACGAAAATATGGAAATGATATAGATTATATAGATATAGGTGTATAAAAAATCAATTTTATATTTATTTGTATTTATATTTATTTATATGATGCTGACCATATGGATTTTCAATCCATACGACCAGACATTATAGACATGTCGATATATGGCTATATACAACCGATTATACCAATTCTACTACAGTAGGCAATGGTTTCTGCAAACAACTATACAAGAATTGTTTTATTTCATTTCGTCGTTTATCTTCGTTTACTCGTCGACCGTTTATTTTAATCATATAAGTTTGTTGTTGTTGCTTTATCTGTTCATTGACTGCATATGTATGTGCATTTAAATCTTCATCTGCTATATCATATGCTGTCTGAGTATCAAGTTCCGTACAATGTTGTTTTTTCCATGCAATAAATGCTTGTAGAAACTTGAGAGATAAAACAGATATGATTTTGTCCAATTCAGCATTGCTCATAATATGCCATGTGGGTGCCGACTGAACCTCCGTGGAGGAAACTGCTTCATAAATATACAGGGTGTTCGATTTTTGAACAAACGCACGTATGGGTAAATGGTCTATCGCAGTAGCTCCGATATATGTTTTCATACATGATTTAATGCCATCGGTCAAGTCGCACTCAAATACAGTTTCTAAATGCTCATCCAAAATATGAAATGTCCGTATAAGGTCGATTGCTGTAGCGGAAGGTGGGTGGTCATTCAAATAATGTAAAATGTTCCGTTTTTGTTGATTATTGTTTCTATTTTCGAGTTGGTCGACACGTTTCTGCAGTTTATCGCATTTATACGCAAACTCTTTTACTACCTTAAATAGCTCAGTAAGAGTGGGCGTTGTGTCGTAATCGTCTTCTTGTATTTGAGACGACCGATGCCAAAACCCACACATAATGATATGTTTTTCCATATGTTCTTTTTTGTGCCATTTTTTAAAACAATATTTACATTGGAACCCAGACATCGTATATATTTCTGGTTGGTTATGAATATTCATGATATTTTCTTTTTGTATGGATATAAAATATCGCATTTCATTATAATCAATTTTCCAAAAATGATATCTATGGCATTTAGCAATAAACCTGCGCCGAAACCTGTAATAAGAGTATTACCCAGCAGTGGAAATAGCAATTATGTGAATACCGAAGCAATTTATTATATGCAAAATAATATGATTGGTAGATTAATGAATAGTAAAAAATGTACGGCTTGTCCAAAGCATTAATGACTGGTCTTACGGATTTGCAATCCACACGACCAGACATTAATGTCTAGATGTGTGGTGTGATGCCGGGGGCATCACGTTCCATACATTTAGACATTAATCCATACAGTCAGACAATAATATAATTATCATATAATAGTATATAATGAGCAGGTATTTTGATAATAAAGAATTGTTTGCGGGACCTACAACAAAGCAATATGGGAGCCATATGGTTACTACGAATGTTATTAAAGAAACCAAAATAAAATACATCAATATCGATTCTAGGTTTCGCGACGAATATAATTATTCCAATTTAGCTAATTATTATTTTACCTTACCTGAAAGAATAAATGAGGTGAAAACAATGTCTATATGCAATGTGGAATTACCCATGTCTATATTCAATATATCTGCCGATTTGGGAAACAATTATTTCAGTGTATTTAAAACTAGTTCTGCAGTAGATTGTTCAAGAGTAGATGTGTCATATGGGTTTTATGAATTGACCCCATTCAGTGGAAGTAATCCATTGAAAACGACAATCAATTCGGCTTTGGTAAATACAGGAGCTAGTTCATTGACGATAGACTTTAGTAATAATTACAATACCGGGAGTGCTATAGTGAATACATACAATGGGTTTTATACACAATTCAAAAATACAGGCGCTGCGCCAATTACTGTCAACTTTGCAGTTACTCCAACCGGGTCGTTTGACAAATATAATCTAAAGTCGAAACTCGGATGGTTATTGGGATTTCATGACATGAGCTATACCATTCCATCTGGCGGGACTATTTATTCAGATTCATTTATCAATTTGTATTCTCCCCGATATTTGTATATTGTGGTAGATGAGTTTACTAGAGGAAATCAAAGCTCGTTTATTTCGCCATTACCTACATCACTTATCAATAAAAATATTTTAGCGAGAATAACTATTGATTATAAAAAGTATGATTTCGGGGATATTTTGGTGGGAAATCAGTTCAATGGAACATTGTTAACCGATACTCGGTCATATACTGGTAAGACTGATTTGCAAAAGTTGAATGTGCAAATCGTAAATGAATGGGGTATACCCGTTAATTTAAATGGATTAGATTTCTCATTTACTATAGCGGTTGAGCATGAGTGATGCATAAAATTGAAAAATATATAGTTTATATAGATATAGATATACACTATACATATACCATACGATTATTATCAAAATGTCCGGATTTTCCTTATCAAAAGAACAGCAATATGCACTATCTATATTTGAATGTGGTGAAAATCTATTTGTCACTGGCCCCGGTGGAACAGGAAAAACCAAGCTAATCGGGCATTTTATACAAAGTGCCAAGGACCATATGAAGGAAATCAGTGTATGTGCATTAACTGGGTGCGCATCATTGTTATTGAACTGTGGTGCAAAAACCCTGCATTCATGGAGTGGTATTCGGTTAGGCAGAGGGTCTAGACAAAAGATTATTGCCGATATTATGAAAAACCGGAAGGCGGTTGCTAACTGGAAAAAAACAAATATTTTGGTAATAGATGAAGTAAGTATGATGTCGGCAAAAATATTTGAGTTATGTGACGATATTGGCCGAACCATTCGCAAAATAAACCGACCATTTGGTGGAATACAGATAGTAGTAATCGGCGACTTTTATCAATTACCGCCGATTGGAACGCCTGGTGAACCGGATACGGAGCGATTTTGTTTTGAATCGGATAGATGGAATACGATTATTCGTCCAGAAAATCATATACAGTTACATACCATGTTTAGACAAACTGACCCTACATACATAGAAATACTATTACAAGTCCGAAAAGGAGAACTTTCGGAAGAAAACGCGGAAATATTGAAAACCAGAGTAAAAAAAGAATACGTAGCAGAAGAACATGGAGGATGTTTTGTGACGAAATTATTTCCAGTGCGGTCGCGGGCCGAAATGGTCAATAGAATAATGTATGAAAAAATCGAGAACGCGGAAATTGTATATGAATGCAATCGAAAATCCAATAGTACCACATATATAGAGAGTGGAACGCCAATCAAATCAGTAGATATTATGAAATGTGATATGTTGACATCAAAAGAAAAAGAAATGTATCTAGACCAATTATTGTCAAATTGTCCGGTGTCCGAAAAATTGTCACTGAAAATAGGTACAGTAGTGATGTGTCTTGTCAATTTAGACATGGAAGCGGGAATATGTAATGGGTCACAAGGGGTAATTACCGGATTTACTGCGGCAGGTAACGGCGCAATAACAGCTGCGACTGTTTTAGGAGAAATATCGCCGATAGTGCGATTTTCAAATGGCGTTGTTCGTGTTATAGAAAGACATGCATGGCAATCGGATGATTATCCATCATTGTATATTACACAATACCCGTTATGTTTAGCATGGGCACTTACTATTCATAAAATACAGGGCGCTACGATGGCAATGGCGGAGATGGATTTGGGAACAGCCGTGTTTGAATATGGACAAACCTATGTGGCATTATCTCGTATTAAAACCTTGGATGGATTGTATTTGTCGGCATTTCATCCACAGAGAATAAAAGCGAACCCGAAAGTAACTGCATTTTATGAAGCCATCCGTACACCAATACATATGAAACCGGTAAATGAAATGGGTGTGGATTGGAAACAATATGCATATGTGCCAGAAGAAGCATCATTGAAAGCACTCGAAATTGTTGCGAGAGCCCCTCCCAATAGTAAACCATCAGTTAAAGACCCAAATGTAAAAGTAATTCGACTGTAAATACTTTGTAGTAGTAATATATATATATATATAATACGTAATGGTTGCTGGAAGCATATTACCAATTACTATACATAAAAATCAACTGTTTTTTTTATTCGGTAAGGAGAACGAGCTTGCTGAAACCCCCGGGTTCTCCGATTTTGGCGGAGGAGTTGATAATGGAGAAACACCCTTTCGTACTGCAATGAGAGAAGGTGCGGAAGAACTTACCGGGTTTTTAGGAAATGAAAAAGAAATAGAAAAAATGATAAAGAATAGTGGTGGAACATACAATATAACGCATGGAACGTATCATATGCATCTATTTGCGTTAGAATACGATGAGAACTTGCCTAAATATTATAATCAAAATCACCATTTTTTGTGGAATAGAATGAATAAAACAAAATTGGAGAAAACCAAATTGTTTGAAAAAGCGGAAATCCGCTGGTTCTCTATATCAGATATGAAAAAGCATAAAAAAGAGTTCCGCAATTTTTATCAGGAAATAGTAGACATATTAATACAGGACGAGGCGAATATAAAAGCGTTTGTGGAAAAGAGAATGAAAAAAGAAAAATCCGGTGTAAAACAGTCAAAAAAGACGCGCAAACATCGAGGAGGAAGATGATTCAAACCGTTCTAGATATACCGAAACGTATCTAGATATATTCGTATACAAATATACAATAAGAATATCAAACTATATCAAACTATATGGAATGACAGGGCTTAGTTATATCTATATATATGCATATATACCAACTAAGTTCTCGAAAATATATACTTTGATGGGTTTAACCGTAAATAAAAATACATATTAATTGTATATAATTAATATGTCATCGTGGAAAAAATATGGCGGAACAAACTCATTTGAAAAAGGTAGCGATGTAAAGTTTAATTCCATTGTCACGAATTATTTTACTATTTTGAAAGAAATCACAAATGATATTGATATTTCCGGTAATATTATAGCTACTAACCGTCTAGACGTTTATGGGGATGCATCCTTCAATCAAAACTTATCTGTAAATGGAATGGTGAACATGGGCAAAGATTTAGATGTTTCGGGAAATGTGCTAATACATAATAACGGAGTAATTGACGGAAATCTCACGGTATTAAACTACTTGTATTTTCAAGATGAACCATACGACATATATATGTATGGTGACGCTAATGGTATAGCAATAAATAAGGATATACCCGAAGCAACAGTTGATATATGTGGAAATCAACCCTGTATTTTGAATGTAAAATCAGGCATTGTAGAAACACACAATATTTTAGCTAGAAATGTACGTGACCAAGGGATTATGTTCAGCGTAGATAATAGCAATACTACAATCGGATTTTATCATGACAATTCTATGAATATTAATAATTTGAATACAATACCCGATGCATATTTGCAATATAATGAAGGTGGTATTTTGCATATCGACGCAATAGACCACGTTCAATGTGTATCCAATTTTATTGTAGAAGATATAAGTGGCAATCCAGTAAAAGATGCGATGATAACTGTATATAATGACTTGCGAACAGATACGTTTTTATATGATGTATATGATGTATCCTCTGCCCATAGAGGAAATGGTATATGCTGCGTTGCGGTAGATAATTCCTCTACTATGTTTGTGGATTTTGTATGCAAACAAAACCAGTTGGGTGGAGCAATCGGAGGAGGGGCTTATCCGAAAAATCCCGAAAAGGGTATGGTATCTATAGGAACATGGAATGCTGGGAAAACACTATATAAACCGGCACAAACAGTGGTTTCATGCGATAGTAATGTAGTATATAAGAATACAACCGGTATTAATAAACCCATACCGTTAGTGGATAGATATGCATTAGATATAAATGGTCCTACGCATTTGGAGAACCGAGAAATAACGACTTGCGCAGATATACCATTTCAATTAAATAGTATGAGGTTCTCCAAAACACATTCTAATTATGGTATTGCAGTTGGTGGCGTATATAAATATATAGATGAACCTACTAATAGTATTTTCTCACAAAACGCCTATGTTACTACAACTCAAGCTAGTTCATGGTATCCGTCCGAGTTTGTTACTGATTCGCCCAATTACAACAACCATTTTATGCAAACATCCTGGGTACAAAACGATAAATATGCGTTAGTATACGGAGCAACTGGTGCCGGATATTGCCTAGATATTAGCAATAATGTATGGTATAACAAAACGATGAACACACAGAGAAACGGTGAGACGGATTTCGCAGTTACAGATATATTTACATTTGATTTTTCGGGGAATGCGAATAATAATACATTAGCAACAAAAGTTTTTTTCATTATGAAATCGCCCACGAGTGGAATTACCCAACTCAGATATTTTAATGCCGCATTTGGGGCGAATGCGGATTACTATGCCAATTCCAATACATTATATGATACAAAGTATGTGTTATATAAAAATAATAATGATATAATCAATGACAATTTGAATATATATTACAGAGTAAGTATTACAGGTAATTGTATAGATGGTGCTGGATATATTCCAGATACGAGTGGAAATGGTGCATACATTTACGTTGCAGGAGAAATGGATATACGAAAATATTTTGCGAATGCGATTGATGGTTTTATGGAACTAGAAGACTGTGCTCATAATCTCCCCTTTAGTGCCATGTTCAATGCCGTTAGTGTAATAGATATGAGTAATGTGGTAGCAGTGGGTAATGGCATTGTTTCTTATACAAAGGATGGTGGACATAATTGGTATGATATTTCCCAAAATACACCAGGTCTTACGATTGAAAACAAAATATTGAATAGTGTATGTGTATATGACTTATCGAATGCTATTGCAGTGGGAGACAATGGGACAATGATATATACAACAGATGGGTATGTTACCTGGAATGATGTGCCAAAATTGTTGTTGGATTTATCTGGAACGGGGTATCCACTACGTGACGCATCTTTGAATGATATATTCGTTTTCAATAAAAACGCATTCATAGTATCTTCAAGAGTATCACAATTTCAAATGGATGCCGACCTCAGCAATATAGGTAATGCGAAGATTGTCTATGAGTATATTCCCGATTTATTGAACCGTGAAAATAATTCGGTGTTAGATTTGTGCGGAAATATGACAATATATGGAAATATTATTTTCGACAAACCGGATGGACATATACTTTCGAAATACGAAAACCTATATTTTGCAAGTGATACACCCAATGTCTATATTGGCGACGGAACAGCTAATAATACATATCTGGGAAATAGCGGTGGAAATGTAATAGTAAATGGGTTTCTTGATATTAACAATAATATGAGAATAGATGGGAGTGGCGGGCTTGTTGTAGTAAACGGCAATATAAATATACCGGCTAGTCATTATTTGGTATCACATGGAATAGATGTATCTTATGCCAATATCAGTGTTCTCGGAGTAACTGGAGGGAATGCAATAACGAGAGGAACTGACCTATCTTATTCTTTTCATGTGAAAGGATATAGACCTGCTGCTCGCATCGATGCATCTTTATCAGTTGATTCGTTGTATGTAGATTCAAGTGCAGTAATGTTGGGACAAATGATATCGAAGTATAACGACGTTAATCCGGCATTATATATTGAAACAGGGACGACATTGTTTTGCGGAAATGTGGATATATCCAATAATAGTATGTTGAAAATTACATCCAATAACGACGCAGTCTATAATACATCGTATGGAGGGCTGTTTTTGAAAGACGGTACTGGTGCATATTTTGATGGAAACGTAGTTATGTCGCGTACGTTATTTATACAGGGTGTTGGAAGTACTCCATTAATAGTTAGTTCAGGTATATCATCATTTTATAATGCGGCTATAACAAACAATTTGACCGTGTATGGGAGAACAATGTTATCTAAAGTGGTGGATATATCAAATAATATAGATATCTCGGCAAATGTTAATATCCGAGGAAGTTTGACCGTAAATAATATAAATATCCCGTCTGATTATCGCATTAAAACAAATGTGGTCCCTATAAGCGATACCTCATTTAATGTAGATGAAATAAACCCAGTATATTATTATAATACTATGTCAAAACAGGATCAACTCGGGGTCCTCGCGCACGAATTGCAAGAAAAATACCCATTTTTGGTAAACGGTGTAAAAGATGGCCCAGAATTGCAAAGTGTGAATTATATTGGATTGGTTGGATTATTGGTGCAGGAGATAAAAGACTTGAAACGGAGAGTAACGGAATTGGAAAAATATACCCAAACCGATTAGTAATTCCAATAGATACGGTCATCAGTCCATACGGACCAGCATGATGCTAGATGTATGGTGTGATGCCCGTGGCATCGCGTTCCATACGACCAGACATTAATGAGTGCATTATATAGTAGGTTTATATACCATATAATGATATATGCTGTCTCAAGTAATGGTTCACATGGGGATATATATTTTTTTGTAGTTTTATGTATGAGATGGCATTCTAATTATGCGCTGTATTGAGACAATACCTTATATACGAATGGCTTTAAATAGTTTGGTTTATTTGTTTTTTATTTGTTTTACAATCCTGCGTCGGTCAATTTCTGTTTTAGTGTATCCACTTCGGTGCTTAGCTGTTTGACGGTTTTTTGCAAATCTTGTATTTGTGCAGTTAATATGGGTATTATAGCTGAATAATTCAATGTTTGTAGATGTTCACCGTCTTTTTCACCCTCTACTATAGATGGGTAATGTTCTTGGACTTCATGTGCAAGAAACCCAAACTCTATTTTTTTAGATTGTGTATTGTAATATTTTATTGGACGTAAATCTTTGTTGGATACTATAGACATGTCCAATGGTTCTACATTCGTTTTTATTCTATAATCAGATACAGTATTATATGAACCTGCAAAGAGGCCTGTGAACGCCACGCTATTACCGGCACCTGTGCTTGTCCCATAAAAAGAAAATCCACCAGTACCATTTTGACAATAATTTAAAAACTCGGAACGTCCACCACCAGTTACAACAGAGTTCCAATATATTTCTGTTCCAGCCCATGTGTTATTTATTGCGGGATTACCTGCACCACCAGAAAATGTTCTAAAGTATTGGTAAGCAGATTGTATAGAAAAAATAGGCGATGTATTATTGCCCACTATTTCGTTTGTGCTTGTATTATAATATAGAGCGGCAGTGGTGGGTGGTATTACTGCTGTATTACGAATTGGAGCAACATAGAATGCAGTTTGTGTTGCACCGTTTAAGGAAGCCCCACTTGCATTCAATACTATAGAGTTGGCTGGTTGGTTAGTAAGTCCAGCATTTGCACCTATTGCTATTGCATAATTGCCCTGTATAGCTCTACCTGCCTGATAGCCAATCGCAACTGAACCTCCTCCTTGCACA